>JAABUS010001964.1_pt1 | contig 41427 bp, 34 predicted proteins | sample 5560161 | NCBI WGS metagenome assembly JAABUS01 (sample SAMN10711885, study PRJNA513376) | rock metagenome | isolation source: Antarctica rocks | place: Antarctica: Victoria Land, Trio Nunatak nord | collected 2016-01-04
CCGGAAAAACCTCACCAAAAAAATACTGGAAGAAAACCCGGTTGCCTTTATTGCTTATGATTGCTTGGAATTTGCAGGCGAAGATATCCGCACGAAAACACAAACTGAACGCCGTGCTGTGCTGGAGCAATTGCAGGGCGATACTTCTTTTAGCACTATATTTCGGGTGTCGCCTTTAATTGAGCTTACTTCGTGGGAAGAACTGGCCGAGATCAGAAAACAATCCAGGGAAATGGTTTCCGAAGGCATTATGCTGAAGCGGAAAAACGCCATCTATCAGGTTGGCCGTAAACGAGGCGATTGGTGGAAATGGAAAATTGATCCGCTTTCGGTAGATGCAGTAATGATCTACGCACAAAAAGGCCACGGCCGCCGTGCCGATTTGTACACCGATTACACTTTTGCGGTTTGGGACGGCGACCGTTTGGTGCCTTTTGCCAAAGCTTACTCCGGTCTAACGGACCAGGAAATTGGTAAAGTTGATGCTTTTGTAAAACGAAACACGCTGGAAAAATTCGGACCGGTAAGAACGGTAAAGCCCGAACTGGTTTTTGAGATCGGCTTTGAAGGGATCAACCAATCTTCCCGGCATAAATCCGGTATTGCGCTGCGTTTTCCACGGATTTTGCGCTGGCGGCACGATAAGAAAAAGGAAGAAGCGGATACGCTGGAAAGTTTGAAAAGTTTGTTGTGATAAAGGTTGGAATAATGCTTCTTTTATCGATGTTTTTTTGTGAAATGTCTTTCGGTCAAAATATTCAGACAAGATCATTATCAATTCTAAAATTAGGAAACAATTCAAGTATAGAGATACATGTGTTGCTGTGTTTGATGCTTTTAAAGATTGTCGTTGTTTTTTAGATACTGCAAAAAAGGTTATATCTATTGAAGCTGGAAGAGCTTACGATTACTTCCTCCTATTTCAAATAAACGCAAACTTAATTGTAAAGCCGAACATATATATACCAGTGATGCTTATGACATTAACGATAAAGACCCTTTTCCGCCATTTACAATTAAAGATTTTTGGATAGAAGTTGATAAAAATCCTTTTATGAGAAGTAATAAAGGGTTTTTACTGAAATACAGATTGGGAAAAAACCGCCGTCCTACTGATTCATTTTATCCTAATAAAACAAATGAGTTTACAGGCTTTGTCAATTGCCATCATATTACTTATCATCAAAAAGAACATAAAAGTTTATCTTCAGCAGACAGCTTAAATTTATTGTGTACATTTTTAAAAAGTAAACCTTTGCATCAATTTTTACAACGATTAAGCTTACCTCTAATTAAGAACATTTCCGGTTCGATCCAAGAATGGAAAATGCCTGTACTTGGATACAATCTTCTTACATACCAGGAATTAATTCATTCTAAAGACCGTGTGCTAAGCATCGTTTTTATTCCTCCAAATAATGTTATTTTAAATGGAAGCAAAATTGTTGCTTGGATGTATTGGGAAAATGGACAACGAAAGTATTTCGGTACTTTTAATTATCAGAAGTTTAAAGATGAATGGGTTTTAATACAAACTTATATCCAAGATTTAAAAACAAAAAAACGGTTAAATTGAAATTGAAAACATTGCAATCTTGCATTGAACAATTAATGCTGTTTTTATCCCCTAAAATTTGTACTTGTTAGGCTGGAGTAACAATTAAGGCGTTGGTCGGGATTTGCAATCCCGTCCTTTGGGCTTTGAATTTGTAATCCAATTGAGTATATTCCGAAATAGTTCTGGATTTTCAATCAAAATTATAAACCTCTTGCATCACTCCTAAACACAAAAAGCAACAAAGATTATATTTGTACAATGCAAAATTATAGTTTGGTTTATGTTTTTTGATTGGATGAACAAGATTCACAGATACTAAGCTCCCAAGATCGGGATTGCAAATCCCGACCAACATGTTTTCAAGGATATGAAAATGAAACTCCCTGGTCAGGATTTGTAATCCCGTCCTTTGAAGTTTGGATTTGTAATCCAATTAAACTTCAATTTCCAATCCAAATAATAAACCCACATACTTCTTTTAGCACACTAAAACCTGCAAGCATAACAGGATACTTAACCATTTCATAACCTAAAATAGATTTGCTTTATCCAAATTAAGATTGTAGGTTTACTATATCCAATTCGTTACCTGATAAAACCCCCTTCCTACTGGTCGGGATTTGTAATCACGTCCTGTGAACTTTGGATTTTTAATCCAATTAGATCAAAGTTTTTAGTCCAAGTAACAAAGCCCGCATGCTTCTTTTAGCACATCAAAACCTGCAAGCACAACAGCACACTTAATAATTTCATAACCTAAAATAAATTTGCTTTATCCAAATCAAGCCTGTAGGTTTATTGTAACCATTATTATACCTGATAAAGCTTTCAGTCAATTTTTAATACGGCGGAAAACTTGTACTGCTTCTACTATTTATATTCTGTTTTTCTTTTGTTGTTGCCCATAGTTTTATAAAAAATGCTTATGAAAACACTGCCTCACTTATTTAAGAAACTGCTTAAAAAGCTTTCCCTATTTCTATTTCTTTTAGCATTACTGGTATCGTGCAATAAGGAAAAACTAACCAAACCTACTCAAACCGGTGCCAATACTTTTTCCTGTAAAATAAATGGTAAGGTTTATGTAGCGAAAACAAACCTTTTTTCTCCTGGCCTTATCGGTGGCCTATGGGGTGCACCGGGAAGATATGAATTTGGTGTTGAGGCAGTTGTTTATAGTGATGGAGATAAAGCCAGCTATACTATCGACTTAGGGGTTTCCCCAAATATTTCTGAAGGTATTTATCCGATAGCATCTTGCACTGTTTACCCTGGTGGTAATGGTTTTGTTAGGTACAATGCAAGTCCAGCAACCATAAACTTTACGCATATTGATTACGCACAAATGATTATTTCCGGGACTTTTTCTTTCAATGCGGTAAATACTACAAACGCTAGCGATGTTCTTACAGTTACTGACGGCCGATTTGATATGAAAAATTAATTTTTGTGCCATGAAAAAAATACTACTCTTTGTTTTAGTAACCCTTGCAAGTTTGACTGTCCGTTCCCAAACGCTTAAAGATTATACTCCTACTGGTTGCAATTTGTAATCCCATTCTTTGAGATTAGGATTTTCAATCCAATTAAATTATAGTTTTCAATCTAAATAATAAAGCCAACATACTTCTTTTAGCACATTAAAACCTCCAAGCATAACGGCACACTTAACAATTACATAACCTAAAATAAATTTGCTTTTTCCAAATTAACCTTGTAGGTTTATTGTATCCAATTCGTTACCTCATAAAGCTTTCGGTCAATCTTTAACACGACCGAATGCTTGTACTGCTTCTACCGTAGAAACTTCTGTTTTTCTTTTGTTGTTGCCCATAGTTTTATAAAAAACGCTTATGAAAACACTGCCTTACCTGTTTAAGAAACCGTTCAAAACTCTTTCCCTGTTTCTTTTCTTTTTGCCATTTCTGGTTTCATGTAATAAAGAGAAACTAACCAAACCTACCCAAACTGGTGCCAATACTTTTTCTTGTAAAGTAAATGGGCAAGTTTATATACCTCGAAATGAAGCTTTTTCTGTTGATGGCATTAGTATTTATTTCACTAATGATATTGGAAACCCTCAAGCCAATAATTTACATGTTCTTACTGCCTACCCCCAGTTTAATCCCCCTCGAAAGATATACATCACCCTTTATAATCTTACTGTAGAAGGTGTTTACCCGTTAAAAGGAACAAATTTTCGATTTTGTCAATATCTGACACTTTCTCCTAATGAAAAGGAATACAACACGAAATCGGCAGATGATGGACAAGTTACTATTACTAAATTTGATCTTACAAATAGGATAGTATCGGGTACTTTTTGGTTTAATGCCATTAACCTAAAAGACCCCAACGATAAGGTAAGTATAACTGATGGTAGGTTCGATCTAAAGTTCTAACTATATTATAAATTATTAAAACTTGTATCATGAAAATTTTTTTACTTTATCTTCTGTTTGGTTTTCTTTTAAGCTTTTCTTTAAAAGCACAGGACAAAACCTATACCCAAACTATAGATAGTTTATTTATTAATCTTAATAAAACTGAAATTACAACTGGTATTTTATATGATCGGGTATATCCTTTTGCAGCTTTAGAAAAATTTAATTTGGGTGCGAGCGATACGGCCTCAAACAGATATTTTACCCAAGCCTATTTGGAATTGTTTACAGCAGCTTATAACAATTCTGGCATGACCAATCCTGATGCATTGGAAGGATTTAAGAAAACACAAATTTATGACGGTATTGTACCAATAGGGCTTTTGAATTACAATTATAATCTGATGGACACGCTTGCCCAGAACAATAACCTTATTTCTGTTTCAGGCCTTACGTTGTATGATGTTGCCGGGCGCAGCCAATCCCCTTACCTTTTAAAAAATACAACTGTTGCTGCAATTTTAGCAGATACGGTAAATAGCTCTTCGGTCAATTTTCAATTATATAGTGCAACTTTTTTACAAAATACATCGCTTGGTATTCAGAATCTGCAAGTGGATTTTGGAGATGGAACAGGACTTCATACAATAAACGTCGATCAATCAATTTCCATTAACTATTCAACTGGCGGTTCAAAGATTATAAAGTTTATTATTACTTATACTAATGGCCAACAGGTTGTAACGTATTCTGAAATTTATATTAAAAGCGATAACAGTTATGCTCGGAGTGGTCCTGTACCAAATAGTGCCACTTGTAATGGTATTGAACATCCGCAAACTTTAGATATAATAGCGAATATTGCTTATCAGGGATATGAGGAAAGCTCGGCTTTGAAAGGCCAGGGAAAAGTAACGATATTCTACCATGATAATGATTGTGACAGGGTACTTAAAAAACCGATAATTATAATAGATGGTTTTGATCCCGGTAGTCAGAGACTTGCAGGTGATATTTTTAAACTTCTTAAATATGATAATGGAATAACTAATAATGCTAATTTAGGTCAAGAGTTAATTAACAAAGGTTATGATGTGATTATTTTGGATTTTCTGGCGTATCCTGCAGGAGGTAAAATGATTGACGGAGGGTCAGATTACATACAACGCAATGCCTTTACTTTGATAAAATTGATTGACACGATCAACGTTATGAAAGCCAGCAGTGCTGATGATTTAATTGTAGTTGGCCCAAGTATGGGTGGTTTAATAAGCCGTTATGCCTTGACCTATATGGAAAGCCATAATATGCCTCATCATACAAAATTATGGGTATCATTTGATGCCCCGCAATTAGGTGCAAACATACCTATAGGCGACCAATGGATGTTGAAATATTTAGCAGTTGATTTTGGTAATGGAGATGCAAAGAAAAAATTAGATGACAAGATTAATACAGCAGCGGCTAAAGAAATGATCCTTCATCACTATCTTTCAGGCCAACAATCACCAACACCTCACTTTACCAGAAACCTATTCGTACAGGAACTTAATAATCTCGGATATCCGGTTGGCGATGCAGGGCATCCGATTAGAAATATATCTCTGGCTAATGGAAGTGGTAACGGCACTTTAAAAAATAATTTTGGAGGCTTGGCTTTACAATTTTCAGAACTGCCAACAACTGGTGCAAGGATAGTAGGAGGCGTATTAACCTACTTATTTCCACATAGATTAATTTTAAATATTATCGCTACAATTTTAGGTGTCGGTCTAAATAGTTCTGTAATAACTACTAATGTTTGGTTTACCTCGGGCTATAATAGCAACAATAAAGTTTTTGAAGGATCAATATTTAATGGGTTTCTTGTAAGAAAAAGTTATTATTCTAGTACGCCTAGTAATTCTATTGGTTTAGATAATGCCTCCGGAGGTTTGTACGATACACAACAACAAATTAAGGACGGTTTAAGCGATGCCTTAAATCATGGGTTTAAAAGATTAATTTACAAACCTGTTTTTTCTGCTTTTATACCTGACCATAGTTTTATACCTGTTAAAAGTTCACTTGCAGTAACAACAGTTTCCAACTTTGGAGATGATTATAGTACGAGGAACTTAGTAAATACTGGAGAAACACCTTTTAATAGTTATTTTACACCTGATCTTAATGAGGGACATGTAACACTAACAGATTGTAGTGCTAAATGGCTTACTAAAGAGATTGACGGTCAGCCGCAAGCCCCGGTAGGTATTAAATATACAATTACAGGCGGCAGCCAAACTATTTGCAGTTCGGATGTCTATTCAATTTCACCTGCAATTTCAGGAGGTGCTATTACGTGGTCTGCTTCTCCATCCAATATAGTCTCTTTAACCCCTTCTGGAAATAGTGTTACAGTTACGAGAATATCTGATGGAACAGTAACACTTAATGCTGCCATTTCAGGGTTGAACTGTAGTACAATACTTCCAAAAACTTTAAACATTGGGCCTCCGTCTGCCGCTCCTATATATGGGCCTACAAACGGTTGTACCGGAGACCCGGACAGTTATACATTTTCTGCCCCAGATCTTGCTGGCGCCACTAATTGGAATTGGTCTACCTTTCCTACATCAACCTTTATATCAAGCAGCGGGACTTCTTTGGCAACTATTGGTTTTAACAATCCGGGGAATTATGGGATTGAATGTGATATTACAACGCCATGCGGCATTGTTCAGACTTTTGGGACGTTCTCGGCAAGTGATTGCGGACGCAGTTCAGGCTTTGTGGCTTATCCCAACCCCGCTGCAAACAATATGACGATCAGTACTTCATCTGCCAGTACCACAACTTCAACAACAAACAGTACAGGTGCCACAAGTAATACCAAACGTTCTTTTAGCTATAAAATTTATAATAAAATAGGTAAAGTTTTAAAACAAGGTTCTTCTAAAGGTGAAGATGCGATTGTAGATACGCGTGATTTGAGTTCAGGCAATTATTTTTTGCATGTATTCATTGGTAAAGAAGAAATACAAAAACAAATCGTTATTCAGCATTAACGGGGAAGCATGTAATAGTTTTATAGGTGGGTTATAAACAACCCATACTTCTTTTATCCCTATAAATTATTAGCAGGCAAATTAATTACGGACGTGTTCGACGGATAGCTCTCGTTCTTCAACCTGTCCAGTGCGGTTACTACATACTGGTAGTTTTTTCCGGCTTCGGCTGTTTGGTCTTCAAAAGTGCGCTGCTGAGAATAAGTAATGCTGAGGATATGCTTCGGATCGGTTAAGTTGATCGGTTCGTGCTGATCAAAACGATAAACCACATATCCAAAAGCTGTATCACCATCCGCAGCAGGCAAAGGCAACTGCCATTGTAAATAAACCGTTTTACCGGCTATTTTTGCCATAAGTTCTCTCGGGATATTCGGCGAAACTGCATCACGCCAAAGCATCACCGGCGGCAAGGCCGGGTGACGGTAAAAATCAGTTTTTAAAGAATCTGTAAAGCCTAATAAATTATTCTGCAATGATTTGGAACTGAAATATACACATCCTTGTACGCGCGGGTTTTCACGCTCATATCGGACTTGCCTTGGCATCTGCGTATTGTCTTTCCAGTTCGTGTTCATGCGCTCGTTGATCCGGTAAGCAGCCATGCCGACATACAAATGCCGCCCATAAGTATTGTTGCTCCACCAATCTATCAGTTTCTCAAAAGCAGCAGCACGGTTGTTAAAAGGCCAGTAGATCTGTGGGTTGATATAATCCAGCCAGCCTTCTTTGATCCATTTCCTCGAATCAGCAAACTGCTCATAAAAAGAAGAACCGCCCCCAGTTTCGGAACCTTCGGGGTTTTGGCGTTTGTTTGCCCATATCCCAAACGGACTTATGCCAAACTTGATATAGTTTTTATGATGATGGATGCTGTCGCTCAAAGCATGGATCAGTGTATCAACATTATGCCTGCGCCAGTCTTTAATCTCTGTAAAACCATCCGGATGGTCTTGAAAGGTTTGCGCATCATCTATGCGCTGCCCGTCAACAGGGTAAGGATAAAAATAATCGTCTAAGTGAACACCGTCAATGTCATAGTTGTCCACCACATCTAAAATTACTTTGATAATGTACTCCCGCACTTCGGGCAAACCGGGATTGAACAGCTTTCTGCCGGCATAAGTAAAAAACCATTCCGGCTTTTGCTTCGTGATATGGTCATCGCTCAAACCTCTTTGATTGGCAGAAAAAGTAGCCCGGTACGGATTGAACCAGGCATGCAATTCCATTCCGCGCTGATGTGCTTCGGTAATGGCAAATTCCAGCGGATCATAGGCCGGATTTGGCGCTTTGCCTTGTTTGCCGGTCAGCCATTGCGACCAGGGCTCGCGGCTTTTGGCGTACAAAGCATCGGCAGCGGGCCGCACTTGGAACATCACGGCGTTGATCCCGGTCTGATGGTGTGCATTTAATATCTGTACAAGCTCCTGCTGCTGTTGCTGCGGGCTGGCTTTGCCGCTTGTTGGCCAGTCGATATTGGCAACCGTAGCAATCCAAACGCCGCGAAACTCTCTTTTAGGCTGAGGCAATGTTTGCCCCTGCACCAACCCAACCACACCAAACAGGAACAGCAATAGCATTGCTTTGAAACGGATACACATCAAACTAATCATTAAAAAAGGCAAAGATAGTTAAACTCTATCCACAGAATTTTATTGGCAAAAAAAATAATTAAAACCATCAGAGGTATTAACGCAGTTTAAATTATGGGTAAGCTACTTAAATAAAAGGCTTTATCAATAAAATTTTGTACAATATTTATAGACTGAAACGTGAAAATACTATCTTCGGTTCAGGATTTTTTAAATTTAAATGCAATATCCGATACATAATCTTAGTTTTATCGGGAATATCAGCGGCGCAAGTTTTTGCCCGGTTAGGATTAAACCGGCTTAGACTTACATTTTTCACCTTAAAAATCAATTTATTTAAACCTAAAACATGGACAATCAAAATCCACAAACACCCGACAAAAAATCGAACCTTATTTATTTTTTGATCGTTGTTGTACTTGCATTGCTGGGCACAAGTATTTATCTGTATTTCCAAAAAAATAAATCTGATGAAAAATTAGTTTATCAGGTGAATACAGACAGTAAACAATTGGTAAGTGTACAAACTACCATGAAAGCATCTTTAGATAGCCTGACCACACAGTTGGATTCTGCCAATAGTGGCAAGCACCGGGTTTCACAGGAGCTACAGGCGAAAGATGAAGAACTGAAAACCAAAATTTCACAGTTAAAAAAAGCATTGGCCAACGGACATCTGACTGCAAGGGAACTTCGCTCTGCGCAGGAAGACATCAAGCAGTTGCGTTACTTTGTAACAAAATATACAGCAGATATTGAAGAACTGAAGCAGCAAAATGCTTCCCTGACTACCGAACGCGATACCTTGAAAACTAACCTGGCCACGGTAAACCAGAAAGCAACTACTTTGCAAAAGCAAAATCAGGACTTGAGCAGCAAAGTGCAGATAGCTGCCGCCATTAAAACTTCTTCTGTAGAAATAGTGGCCTACAAGGTTAAAAACAGCGGAAGGGAAGTAGAAGTTTCCCGTGCAAACCCTGCAAAAAAAATCAAAGTTAACTTTACCGTAAACACAAATGATTTGGCAGAAAAAGGGTTACACGATATTTATTTAAGGGTGATCGACCCAACAGGCAATTTGGTTACTTCCGGCACTTCCGGCAATTTCAACATCAACAGCCAGGATATGCAATATACCTATAAAAGTGCTATCGATTTTAAAAACGACGGTAGCGGATATGTGATCGATTGGGTAAACCCAACTGAATTTTTGAAAGGGACTTATTCCGTGTTGCTTTATGCTGATGGTTATCAAATGGGCAAATCATCTTTCAACCTCAGATAAAACCGGTTAAATTATTTGTTTTAGAAAAAGGGAACTGATCAAAATTCAGTTCCCTTTTTTAATACGGTAAAAGAAGCATTGCTTAAAAAATCTTGAAGCCTGTTTAAATTTCTATCATATCTTTCGACAAGCTTAGGATTAATAATTACACTACTTCTTTTATCCCTATAAATCCTGTATTGGCTGATTAAACCTATACAAGAAGTACAAGGGTTTAACAATTTTTAGGTGGTAAAAGAAGCATCGGAAATTTTGAATAAATTAAACAGGCCCTTATTATACAAACGTATTGGAGGCAGAAGGGAAAAGCAGGTGAAAAGTTGTGCCAATACCAGTCTCTGTTTCAAACCAAATTTTTCCGCCCGCATTTTCTATTGCATTTTTGATGAAGGCCATTCCTAGCCCTGTCCCGGAGCTTTTGGTGGTAAAGTTTGGCTGAAAAATATTGCCGCGGACGTTTTCAGGAATACCGCTGCCGTTGTCTTTAAAATCGATCAGGATATTTTCTTTTGATACCTGATAAGTAATGGTAATGATGCCTTTATAGTTTTCGGGCATGGCTTCGATCGCATTTTTAAGCAGGTTGTTAAAGCATCGCATCAGTTGGTCTTTATCGGCGCGGATTAGATAAAGTTCTGTAGAAGGTGTAAAATCAATGCGCATGTTCTCGCTTTGATTAAAGATATTGGTTGCCCTGGAGATAATATCAAATATATTGACCACTTCGGGTTTGGCATCCGGCAGTCTGGCAAAATCGGAAAATTCGGTAGCAATGCGCGATAAGGTTTCAATCTGCTCAATAAAAGAATAACTGAACTTTTGGAACTTTTGGTCAAACTTCGGGTCTTTGTCTTTCCAGGATTTGCTGAGCAACTGCAAACCTAATTTCAATGGTGTCAGCGGGTTTTTTATTTCATGTGCGATCTGTTTGGCCATCTCGCGCCAGGCATTTTCCCGTTCAGATTTGGCGAGCTTATTGGCACTTAATTCTAAAGAAGCAATCATTTTATTGTATTCTTTGATCAGCGAGCCAATTTCGTCATTACGCTTCCAGTTGATCGGTTCAGTTTTGCGGCCATATATTGTATTGGCAAGGCCATACTGGATCATCGTTAGCGGATTGGTAATTTTTTTGGCGATAAAAACAGCAAACAAACCGATAGCAACCAGCACCAGGGCATAAGCATTGAGCATTGAGTTAACGAAATAGCCAACACGTGCCTTGTATTCTTCCTCATTGTAAAAATATGGTAACTGCAAAAAATTCACCACATTGTTCTGGGTATTATAAATGGGGATGTAGGCGGATTTGTAACTGAATTTACCGATAATTTCATCATTCAGAAATTCAGACTTTTGCAGGCGTTGCATGTTTACAAAAGCTTTTGCGTTCATGCGCCGTCCAATCAATCCACCGTTATATAATTTAGGTTGCGTATATAGCAAGGGCACGCCGCTGGTGTCATAAAGGATAAGGTCAACATGATAGGTTTCCGCAAAAGCATTAAACTGCAGTTCCCGTTCTTCCTGGTTGGTAACTTTGCTGTCCAGGATTTGCCCTTCGTAATCCGCTGCAATATCCTTTATTTTTTCATGGTTGAGATCGTCCCGCTGTTTTATGTCCTGATTTCCGAAGGTAAAAACAGTAACTATACCAATGACCAGCAGCGTAATCACTACCGAGGCAACCATCGAAACCTGAATCCGGGTTTTGTATAGCAGGTTGTTGGCCGCCACTTGCAAACTCCATATAAAATGATTAAAATTTAACCCTTTCAGCCTGCTCCAGAACCAGTAAACAACCATCACCAGCAGGGTAAAAACGAGAAACAGCACAAAAAAGAAAATAAAGACAGACAGTAAATCAATAAAACCTTTATCTTCCACACTCACCACGATCAGCTTGCGTTCGTTGGGCTGATAAATCAAATGGCTGTACCCGGATTCTGTCGTTTCCAATTTGGTATAGCTTTTCAGCTTGCCTTTAAATTGTGTGTTTGTATAACTATATTCATATTTCCCATTCTGGTTCAGCAGTTTATTATCCTTATAAAAAGCATAAGAATACTCTTTAAAAGTATTTTGCTGTTTAAAATTTTTATCTACCAGCAATGGCGGGAAAGAATTATTGTTTTCCAAGGATTTTGATTTCAGGTCGACCACCAGCATCCCTTGCATCTCCTGCCCTTTTTTTACAGGGATGAGCGCAAAGTATTCCCTGATCCCAAAAGCATTCGGGTTGCGGTAAAAGTAGCTTGTGCTGTCTACTTTATTGACCGAGCCAAGTGCTACCATGCTTTTGAAAACATTCAGTTCAAAATCCTGCTGCCCGGATATATTATGGTTCTGATTATTATAAGCATACATCTTAAAATCATACTTTAACAGGTAATCATCAAAATATATCTTGCGAAGATGGTTCTTCAGATAAACTTCGTTCCTTTTTGAATTAGAAAAATAACGGACCAAACTGGAATCATGGCTGATGTTATTTTCAGTGTTTTTAAAAATAGACTCTGCATCTGTATCGGTGGTGTTAACTAATTTTTGCACTTGCGTAACCCTGTTTTCTGCGTCCAGTATAGACTGTACACGTGAGAGTTTGATCGTTGCAATCAGCGAAGATAAAGCCAGGATGAGGATGAAAGCAACTGCAGGCATTTTACCATTCTCATAAAAAACATTGTAAGCGCGCCAAATAACAATGGCTGCCCACAACAGGTAAAAAAAGGTAAAATAATGATTGGTATAAAAATGTGCCGCAGTGACCAGCAGTACCAAAGCCAAAAAAACAAATAGTTTATCGCGGTCCCGGATATTGAGTTTTGTACAAAGTATGATACAGGTTTCAGCAACCAAATAAAAAATAAGATAAGCAAGGCACAGCATAATTGTGCCCAGAAAATTATAGGCCGTCAGGTTTAGCAGGTTATCAATATCAAACTGGATCCTCGAATCGATCATAAGGTTTGAAAACAAGCTGGAAAAAACAACCGATAAACCGATCAGTAAAAACAGCATCAGCAACAATAAAACACAGCTTTTGGCCGGGCTGATAACCGGTTTGATCAGCCTTCCGCGGTTGCTATAGATAAAAATAGCAAACCAGGTAATGAACAGGATGATCAATGCAATATTATCAATACAAAAGTAAGCAGCATAAATATTATTGATCCGCAGTTCCGGAAGCACTTGTACAGCAGTAGAATGGTTTAACCGGTGTAAGAATAAATTGACACCGATGCAGGCCAAAACAAACAATGCGGCCAGCAGCACGGCCCGGGTGACATGCCCTTTGTTGGCAAGATGCGTGCAAAAACTGTACACCAGCACAAAAAGGACAAAAACGCTCAAGCTCCATAAAACCACTTCAACGGAAGCAAGATAAATTTCGCGGCGGCCGGGTTTTAACTTGACGTAAAACAAGGTAAGTTGGTGCAGGCTTGTTATCTTGAAAGTTTGCTTGTCGTGCGGCTTGGCAAAAGTGAGATAATCGTTATCTAAAAGCTGCGCAGAAAAATCATTGCTGAGGTATTTGTTTTGAAAACTGTATGCTGCTTTTATCGGGATAAAAAACAGTACAGAAAAATCACCATCGGTTTTTTTGATTGCTTCATAGTACCCATTTTTCCCTTGTATAAAAGAAGTACCGGTTTGGTAGGCCGAAGAACTATCGGGAACAATCCTGCTACTGCTCCAAAAATTAAGTTTGTTTTGATAATAAGTACAGAAATAAACTTTTTTATCTTTCGTAAGCGTTTGGATCAGATATAATGCTTCTTTTTCATTATGGGCAATATCCTTCAGACTTGAAATATGGACTGGGTCTTTTAGAAAATCTTCTATAAAAGCTTCCTGATCATTTAGGTTTTTTTGTAAAGTAAGCGCAGACCCTTCTAATATATTATCGGAATTATAAGAAAATTTTACTGTCAAAGCCGTAAGGGAAAGGCTTATGCACAGTATCAACAACAGCAAATGTATTTTTACAGACGTATTCAAAGCATTTGGTTCAACCTGATAAAAATAATATAAAAAGTTTAGAGCCTGTTTAAAATTTGTCCACTCTATTTTCTATGCTTCTTTTATCACCTAAAAAATGGTAAGTGTTTGATTTTTGGTTTATTTAATTGATGTGGACACCAGTTTTTATAGGGTAAAAGAAGCATCGGCATCAACCCTGAGCATATCGAAGTATCTTGTATCAATTTAACCTAAAGTAAAAATTCAAAGCCAAGCATGTTCTGTTATTATATTCCGGTCAACTTTTTTAACCAATCCTTGCAAAACATTGCCCGGCCCGGTCTCAATAAAACAGGTGGCACCATCCTGCAGCATGCGCTGCATCGTTTGCGTCCAGCGCACGGCACCGGTCAGTTGTTTGTTCAGGTTGATTTTGATTGTATCCGGATCCGTAGTTGGCTGTGCGTTTATGTTTTGATAGATCGGGCAGACCGGTACTTTGATAGTTGTATTTAACATAGCAGCTTGCAGTTCAACCCGTGCCAATTCCATCAGTGGAGAATGGAATGCCCCGCCCACATTTAACGGTAAAACCCTTTTTGCTCCGGCAGCTTTCAGTTTTTCACTTGCTTCGTTTACCCCTTCAACAGTGCCGGAAATCACCAACTGGCCCGGGCAATTGTAATTGGCAGGAACTACCACGCGCGTTACCTGACGGCAAATATCTTCGACCGTAAAATCATCCAGGCCCAAAACGGCAGCCATGGTAGAAGGTTGTATTTCGCAGGCGTGCTGCATAGCATTTGCGCGGGCAGCAATCAGCCGCAACCCGTCTTCAAAAGTAATGGCACCAGCGGCAACCAGCGCAGAAAACTCGCCCAAAGAATGTCCGGCAACCATTTCCGGCTTAAAAGATTTGCCCAAGGTTTTAGCCAGGACCACGGAATGTAAAAATATGGCAGGCTGCGTTACGCGGGTTTGTTTCAGGTCTTCGTCCGTACCGTTGAACATCACATCGGTAATGCGGAAACCTAAGATTTCATTGGCACTTTCAAACAATGCACGGGCATCTTCATGTTTTTCGTACAAACCGGTCCCCATCCCGGGAAACTGCGCACCTTGTCCCGGAAATAGATATGCTTTCATAATTTAAAAAGATATTTTGCAGCCTTAGCTTAATTTGGCAGAGATCAATTGTAAAAATTCGCTTCTTGTTTTTTCATGCAGGAACGCGCCTGTAAAAGCAGAAGTGGTCGTAACCGAATTTTGCTTCTGGATGCCGCGCATACTCATGCACAAATGCCGGCACTCGATCACTACGCCAACACCAATTGGGTTTAAGGTTGATTGGATGCAATCGCGTATCTCGTTGGTCAGCCGTTCCTGCACTTGCAAGCGGCGGGCAAAAGCATCTACCACACGCGGCAGTTTGCTCAAACCTACAATATGTCCGTTCGGGATGTATGCCACATGCGCTTTGCCAAAAAACGGCAGCATGTGGTGCTCGCACATCGAGTAAACTTCAATGTCTTTTACCACAACCATCTGGCTGTATTCTTCCTTAAACATCGCCGATTTCAAAATATCCACCGGGTTCAAATCGTAACCATGTGTGAGGTAAGTTAAAGATTTAGCTACGCGTTCCGGCGTTTTCAATAAGCCTTCGCGCTGCGGATTTTCGCCAAGCTGGCTTAAAATATCCTGATAATGACCGGCAATTTTACTGATCGTCTCCGGGTTGTAGCGGTCTATGTTTACATAGCCATCCAATTCTTCTTCTGTATCGTGGCCGTGGTTTTCGTTGTTCATTTATCTTATACTTCTTTTAACCACCAAAATATTCGGCCGAATTGTTTTCTGTTTCATACAACTTAATTGAATGCAGAAACACGCCCGGATGCAATTCAATTGGTTCTTTAAGCTGATTGAAAATTGCGATGCAAAGCAGTTCTGTCGAAGCCATTTTTCCTTTCATAAAATCTACGTCCAAATTGATGTTTTTATGGTCTAACAGCTCGATCGCATAATCATTGATGATCACTTTCAGGTCTTTCAAATCCATAAGATAACCGGTTTCATGGGTAACTTCGCCTTTGATCGTTACAAACAAATTGTAATTGTGCCCGTGCCAGTTTAGGTTGGCGCATTTGCCAAACATTTCCTGGTTTTGTTCGGCGCTCCATTCTTCGCGGTACATCCGGTGCGCCGCGTTGAAATGTTCTTTCCGTGTCATGTAGATCATCATATCTTAAAATTGCTGCAAATATATCAAAACAAAAGAAGCTTGGTATTTTTAACTTTGCCGGAAATATTGCAAATGAAAACCCTGCTTGTAGCCGCCACGCAACCTGAGATCCAGCCTTTGTTAGATCATTTTGGAGAAGAAAAGCCTTTTGATGTGCTGGTTACAGGCGTTGGAATGGTGGCAACGGCTTTTGCATTGGGCGGGAAATTTGCTCAGCAGCAATACGATCTGGCCATCAATCTGGGAATTGCGGGCAGTTTTGACCGTAATATTGCTTTAGGTGAAGTTGTGGAAATTGTGGAAGATACTTTATCAGAATTAGGAGCCGAAGATGGTGACAATTTTTTACCAATTGAAACGATGGGATTTGGGGAAAGCACTTTTCATTCAACCAATCCAATGCTTCTTTTACCCACTAAAAAATTGCGTGCCATCACCGTAAACACCGTTCACGGAGAGGAAAAATCCATTCAAAAAACAACAGCAAGATTAAACCCGCAATTGGAAAGCATGGAAGGCGCGGCTTTTTTTTATGCCTGTAAAAGAAGCATGGTCCCTTCTGTTCAAATCAGGGCGGTGTCAAATTACGTTGAAAAGCGCAACCGCCAAAACTGGAAAATAGGGTTGGCCGTTAAAAACCTGAATGATTTTGCAATTGAACTTTTGAAGAAGTTGTAAGTTACCTGTTGCAAATTGTCTGTTCTGGGTGAACATGCAAGTTACGATAGAACTGGCAACCCACAACTGAAACCTGACAACTGAACAAATGAAACTTACCCTCGGCTTTTCGCCTTGCCCAAACGATACTTTTATTTTTGATGCTCTAATTCACCATAAAATTGACACAGAAGGCTTGGATTTCGAGGTTCTTTTTGATGATGTAGAAACCCTGAACCAGAAAGCTTTTCGCGGAGAACTAAACGTTACCAAGCTGAGCTACCACGCTTTTGCTTACGTAACCGATCAATATGTGTTGTTGGATGTCGGCAGCGCGCTGGGTTTCGGCGTTGGCCCGTTGTTGATTTGTAAAGATGAAAAGTTTCTGGATCGGGAATATCTCAATACTCAAATTCAAAACCTTAAAATTGCGGTCCCCGGAAAATATACAACGGCAAATTTTCTGCTCAACCTGGCTTTCCCCAAAGGAAAAAACAAAACAGAAGTGCTTTTTTCAGAGATTGAAAACCGGGTCCTTGGCGGAGAAATGGATTTGGGGCTGATCATCCACGAAAACCGCTTTACTTATCAGGACAAAGGCTTGCACAAAATTATAGACCTGGGCGATTACTGGGAACAGCAAACCGGCTGTGCCATTCCGCTTGGCGGCATCGTGGCAAACCGGAACTTGCCGGAAGAAATCCAGCATAAACTCAACCGCGTGTTGCGGAAATCAGTAGAATTTGCGTTTGAAAACCCAAAATCAGGCTTAGAATTTATCCGTTCCCATTCGCAGGAAATGAGCGAAGAAGTGATGTACAAGCATATTGACCTCTACGTCAATAAATATTCGGTTGATCTGGGTGCAGAAGGCCGGAAAGCTATCCAAATACTTTTTGATAAAGCATTGGCATTGGGCGTGATCCCCAAAAACAACAAAAAATTCTTTTTAACACCCTGAACCAATTTTTCTACTGCCCGGATTTTAGGAAAAAAATGAATCTATAATACAATTACAATCGTAAAATGCAACCTACGAGGTATTGATTATTATAAGATAAACAGCATGACCAATTTTGATGAAACTAAAAATTTATTAGAAAACTCTAACTTTTATTATGTTATTATTGCCGGAATGGACAGCAATTACAGCTATGTAAACACACATTATGCGGAAGCTTTTGGATATATTGCCAAGAATATGATTGGCCAGCCGTATCACATCACCATGCATCCGGACGACACAAAAGTATGTGCAGAAGTAGCGGCAAAATGTTTTCAAAACCCGGACAGGTCGTTCCCGGCCACCATCCGAAAGCACGATGGGAAAGGCGGTTATATTATTACGCAATGGGAATACCGGGCTATTTTTGATGATCAAAACCAGCCAGGCGGCGTATTTTGTATGGGCTATGACATTACAGAATACGTAACGGCCAATAAGAATTTAGAGGTTGCAAAATCAGAAATTGAACAAAAAAAAACTATTTTAGAACAAATCGGCTGGGAACAATCCCATGTGATCCGGCGGCCTGTTGCCAACATTATTGGCCTAGTCAATATCTTAAGTAAAATGGAACTGGATCAAAACCTGATCAATATCTGTGAAATGCTGGCAGATAGTGCAGAGCAATTAGACGAATCCATCAACAATATTGTCAGGAAAACAGATTAACAGCTAACCTTTAGCCCTGCACTTATTTTTAGCCGATAAAAGAAGCATCAGTTTTTGTCATTCAAAATCATCGGCATTCCTTTACTGTTGCCCATAATGATCACTTTGGAATTTGGCGATAATGCAACCGCTTTTTGTGCCAGTATGCTTTCGTATTGCAATTGCCTGTCCGTTAAATTAGTAGAAATGATGCGCTGATAATCTGCAATCCCCTGCGCTTCAATTCTTTTTTGTTCTGCCTGCTGACGTTCTTTTTGCAATACGAACTGCATTTTTTGTGCATCCTGCTCGGCATTGATTTTTGATTCGATGGTTGCCCTTACAGATTGGGGCAGCGTAATATTGCGGATCAAAAGCTGTTGCAGTTCCATACCGCGTTTGGCAAAACTGGCACTGATGGTCCTGTAGATTTTATCCTGGAATTCCTGCCTTTTGGTAGAATAAAGTGCCACGGCATCATAATAAACGGCATTGTCGCGGATAGCCGTCCGGGCTACCGGACGCACAATGTTATCTAAATATTCCGGGCCAATGTTTTGTAAGATAAACGGAGCTTGGTCTGCCTTTACCCGAAAAAGCACCGACAGATCAATCGTTACTTCCAGCCCGTCAGCAGATAAAATACGGATCGCATCGTCGCCTTGTTTCTGGCCTTCCGTGCTTACGCCGCTCATGGTATAATTTTGGGTTTTTACATCAAATGTGGTTACGTCCACCAGTGGATTAATAAGGTGTAAACCGCTGGGCAGCACATCGTTGTCCACTTTGCCAAACAATGTTTTTACGCCAACCCTTCCCGGCTCGATCACTTTAAAAACCGAAAAACTTATGCCTAAAAGAAGCATTGCAATACCTACGATAGAAATTATCGGGCTATAAGCCGGGTTGATAGAAGGCGTACGCCTGAACCAACTGCTGGCAATCAGCAGGAGGACACCCAGAATAATTAACAACATACATTTTTAGTTTAAGGAGTTTTCTTTTTTTGAAGCGCCCGTACTTCTTTTGCCAGTCGGATTTTTAGGATGATCGAAACTACAATGATAAAAACGCCGGCTGCCGTCCAGTCGTAACGGTGATGGTTTAAACTCCAGTAAATCAGGATCACACACAAAATGATGCCCAAATTATACAAAATATTTAAAAGCAGTTTTACGCCCATTTTAATAAACCGTCATTTCCGGGTCGATTTCTTCTGCCCAGGCCAGCATCCCGCCTTTTAAGTTATACAGATTAGTAAAACCCTGCTGCTCCAACTGCATAATGGCTGCCGCACTGCGTTTTCCGCTGCGGCATTGCACTATTACAGGTTTTGTTTTGTCGATTTTGCCGGATTCTATCAGGATGCCACTCAGCGGGATCAGTTCGCCGCCCAGGTTAGACATTTCGTATTCAAAATCCTCCCGCACATCGATCAGTTGAAAATCTTCCCCTGCATCCATTTTTTCTTTTAATTCCTGAACACTTATTTCTTTCATTTTTATAAATATTTCACTTCAAAGTTAAGCGTTTAATTGATTTAAAAATAGCTTTTAATAGCTGCGGAATAATTATTCCCGGTGATGGCCGTTCTTTCCGGATACTGTTTCTATAAGGTAAAAAAAGGGTTTAAGCAGGAGCATCGTGCTAAATATGAGACAAGTAGGACATTTGTTATGTACTTTTGAAAAATGAAACAAGTAAACCGTTTTTTCTGGTTCTGCTCCGGGGTGCATGTAGATACTTTAAAAAAGTATCCGATTGAGCTAAACAAATATGTAGGCATCGGCGCAACCATCTTTTTTACTGCGCTGTTTGCTGCTTTGTCCGGCGGCTACGCCATGTATTTCGTATTCAGCGGAAACCCGGGCGCACCAATTTTTGCTATTTTATTTGGGTTGATCTGGGGAGCGGCCATCTTCAATATGGACCGGTACATTGTGGGCAGCATCAAAAAAACGGGCACTATGAACGCGCAAATTTTGCAGGCCACGCCAAGGATTTTATTGGCGATCATGATTGGGATCGTGATTTCGCGCCCGCTGGAGCTAAAAATTTTTGATAAAGAGATCCGTTCCAAACTAAAAACTGCTTATCTGAAAGGACAGCGTACCAAGATCGATACGATGAATATCACTTTCAACAAAAAATATGGAATGGACCTGGTCAAAGCAGCAGACATCAAAGCGGAAAGAGATTCCCTGCAAAAAGATATTACCCGTTCGCGTTACCAACTGAACCAGGAAATTTTCGGTGACAAAACCAATCAAACCTCCGGAAAAACAGGTTTTGGCACTTATGCCAAGCAAAAAGATGCGGTTTTAAAGGAAAAGGAAACCCGCTTGAACACCGTTCGCGACGATCAGTTGAAAATGGACCAATACATCAGCAACCGAAAAGGGGTGGAAGGCGTAACGGACACCAAACTTTTTAATGACCACCAATTGGACAGCTTATCCAACGTGGCTGGTTTTGCTGACCGGAACTGGGCGTTGGGCCAACTATCCTATAACCAAAATGGCAAGCGCGACCTGGACACTTATCTGGCGCAAACTTTTATTAGTTATCTGTTTATTTTGTTTGAATGTTTGCCGGTTTTGGTAAAGCTAATGTCGCCGCGCGGCCCCTATGATGTTGCACTTGGAAAGATCGAAGAAGCCAACCTGCACTTCGCCGAAAAAGATATGGAACAGGACATGACCGTGACAGACGCTGTGCAAGACCATCGCATCGACACCAATATTTCTATCGCTAAAAACAGTATCTCCAAACGTGCCGAGCGGAAAATGGAACGCGAAGGCCTCAAAACATAATGCTTCTTTTACGGTACATTTTTTATATATCCTTCAATTCACCCATTCAATATCGATGAAATTTAAATTTGTTTTACTGTTGTCGATCAGTTTAAATTTTACGGCATTCGCTCAAACCCCGGAACAACTCATCAGCAAAACCGATGTGGAGAGAATCATCAAAACGCTTTCTGCGGATGATATGCAAGGACGCGCCACGTTTACGCCAGGCATCGAAAAAGCCGCCCGTTTTATCGAAAGCGAATACAAAAACATTGGCTTGCTTCCGCTTTCCGGCAATCAGGATTACCGGCAAAACTTTAACATGTTCCGCAGCACATCGCTGGAAACCTTCGCTTCTGTAAACAATATAGTTTCACCAAAAGAAAACGTATTTGCCATCAGCGGTGCGGATTCTTTTAATTGGAGCAATGATGCTGATGTGGAGGTTGTAAAAATCAGTGCCGAGAAGAATTTTATAAACGAATACCGGACCTTGCTCAGCAGTAATAAAAAAACGCTGGTACTGGTGGACCCAAACTTCGAATCGCTTTTTAAACGTTTGGCAGCACGCAATTTACGTGGCGGCATCAGCAAAGAAATCAACCCAAAACAGCAGTTGGTTTTTGTTTTGGGGGATTTTACCGCTGTAAAAGCTTATAACATAAAATATACGGGCAAAATAGAAAAGCTGCCATTATTTAATATCGCCGGCATGATCCCTGGGAAAACAAAAAAAGAAGAATATGTGGTTTTTTCCGGCCATTATGATCATTTGGGAATTATCAAAGCGATTGATGGCGATTCAATTGCCAACGGGGCCGACGACGATGCCAGCGGGACAACGGCCGTAATTGAACTGGCGCGTTATTACAAAAAGCTAAACAATAATGCACGGACACTGATTTTTGTTGCTTTTACGGCAGAAGAAATCGGTGAATTCGGCTCGGCCTATTTTGCCACACAGATCAATCCGGAAAAAACATCGGCTATGTTCAACATTGAGATGATCGGCAAGCAATCCAAGTTTGGTGTGAACACTGCTTTTATCACCGGTTTTGAGCGGTCTGATTTCGGAACGGTCTTGCAAAAAAACCTGGAAGGAACGAGTTTTAAGTTTTATCCTGATCCTTATCCGCAGCAAAACTTATTTTACCGAAGCGATAATGCTTCGCTGGCCAGGGTTGGCGTTCCGGCGCATACGATTTCTACCGATCAGATCGATTCCGACAAATTATACCACAGCGTAAAAGATGAATTCAGTTCGCTGGACGTAAACAATATTACGGCAACGATCCGCGCCATTGCTTTAAGTTCGAGAAGTATTGTGAATGGAAAAGACACGCCGAAACGGATACCGAAACTGGAGGAGTAACTGGGCATAATTTTTAACAAACATTATTCTATAATCAAAGTAATATCTTAACATAAAAAATTATATCTATGACTTCCATTCAAAATATACAGCCACTAAGTGCCGAAACGCTTTTTGATCTATTAAAAAAAGAATTTCCAGATTATATAAACGAAAAGTTAGATTCAACTTTAGCAATTGAATTTGCCCACGTTTATGACATCATCAATGTTTCGTTTCCGGAAGTTATTGCCGGTACGGTTTTAACCATTACAATTTCTGATGATAATATCGTGGTTACGGATAATGAAACTACCTCTGAAGAAAGATTAGAATACAATACAGAATTACTGGAAAGCCATCTGGTTGATTTTTTAAAAATGAAAGCAGAATAACGGTTCTCCGTTTAAAATTTGATTGATAAATGGATTTAAGCTAATTGTTTAAATCCATTTTTTTATTACCGAAATTGGAGGAGGAATTTCAGCTTCTTTAGCAATCCTAAGCTTCTCCTCAACAACCTAAAAAAAAACATTAAATTTTTGTATATTTATGTATGGAAAGGAAAATGACAATGGTAGTTAACCATGTTAAAATGGAAGATGAAGATCATTTAGATGTACAATTCTGGCAATCGAAAAGTGCATCGCAAAGAATGCAGGAAGTTACCCGCTTACGAGTGAATTACCATACTTGGCTGAATGGTTTGTTTTTACCCTGGGAAAATTATCAAAGTGGTAACCAAACGAACTTTATGATTTTTGAAAAAGACTTCGTCGATTTTATTGAATTACTCAATATTCATCAGGTAGAATACATGATAATTGGTGCACACGCATTAGCTTTTCATGGCCGCCAAGACATACCGGTGATTTGGATATATGAATTAAGCCGAGCATAGAAAATGGTAACCGTTTTAAAAGGTTTTGGATTTGGTTCTTTAAGTCTTGTTAAAGAGGATTTTATAAAAGAAAACAATGTTACCCAATTAGGTTATCCACCGTTAAGGATCAATATTTTAAATGCGATATCCGGAGTTAATTTTGAGGATGCTTATAAAGGCAAGATAGATGCAGAGGTAGATGACTTGCAGATTTCATATATTAATATCACTGATTTTATTGCGAACAAACAGGCATCAGGCAGGGCAAAAGATTTAGGGGATATTCAGGCACTTAAAAGGAAACCTAAAAAAAGAAGATTAAATATTAATGTAAACAATATTACGGCAACAATCCGCGCCATTGCTTTAAGTTCGAGAAGTATTGTGAATGGAAAAGACACGCCGAAACGGATTCCAAAACTGGAGGAATAGTTTTATGAAAACAAACTTTTTTTCTTGACTAACTTCAAAGCCTAAAAGAAGTATCCTTATTTATTGATCATTTTGTAAAAGTGTACATAATCTACCTGCATGCTTGTAGGAAATGCAGTATCGTCCACACCTTTTATACCGCCCCAGTTTCCGCCTACGGCAATGTTCATCAGCAAATGAAATTTTTGATCAAACGGCCAGGAAGCTGTGCCGGAACCATCATTGATATAAATAAAAATCAACCCATCATCATAATAACCGCGAACGGCATAAGGTGTCCAGTCCATGCGATATTTGTGAAATACCGTAGAAGCGTCCGGGATGCTTTTGTTGCCGCCCTTTTGTGTGCCGATAGCACCATTGTACAACTGTGTATGAATGGTAAAATAAACCGGGTTCGGATCAAACCCCACATTTTCCATTACATCTATTTCGCCGGACTTTGGCCAACTGCCATAAGCATAATCATTGGGCAGCAGCCAAATGGCTGGCCACATGCCACGGCCAGATGGTATTTTTGCGCTTACTTCAACACGGCCGTAAAGCATACTGCCATCACCTTTAGAAACCAGCCTGGCAGAAGTATAATTCATATTGTTATAGCTCTCTTTCCGTACATTAATGTTTAAATTTCCGTTCACCACGCTAACATTAGCGGGCAGGTTGGTATAATATTCCAGCTCGTTGTTCCCCCATCCGTTTCCACCAATATCATAAGTCCATTTTGTACTGTCGGGCTTGCCGGCGTTACTGAATTCATCAGCAAAAAAAGGTGTGGTTTCGAACAACCAGTTTTTATCAACAGGTGCAGTTGAAGTAGTGGCAGTGAAAACCGGTTGTGCTTCCTCTTTTTTGCCGGAACAGGACAAAATAATCATCCCTGATGCTATGGCAATAGCTGCCAAAATGCTGTTGGCGTTTTTCATAATTTTTTGCTGATCAGCTCACAGCATCGATACTATGCAACCGAGTGTATTAAATTCGGCAATAGTGTCTTAGCTGTATGCAGGTTTGTAAATTGGTTTATAAAATTAGGAATAATAATCCTAAAGATTTTATAAAGTTAACTTTATAAAATCAGATATATAAATTTGACGGATATAAATTTACTGCACCTTCCTGATCGTTCTTTTTGGCTAATCCTTAACCCTGCTGAGAAATTGTAGTGTGAAAAAACATATACCAGATGGGTTTTTAGGTGATAAAAGAAGCATCGCCTTCATCATGCAAAATAATTTACAACAGCTTTTTTGACCAACCTGTAAAATTTGCAGGAGAGAATGCTATGTCTGATGAACTCCTTTATTCAGATTAATCACATTCCGCACCAAGCAGGATGAACAACCCGGGATCACTTGGTGTTGTAATGGCAATCATCGAAATTAGCTCATTTATAGTAAACAATAACATCATGGAAAAAGTAAATAGCCCGGTTTGGTTTATCACCGGCTGCTCTACAGGTTTTGGCAGGGAACTGGCCAAATTAGTATTGGAAAGAGGCTGGAATGCAGTTGTCACCGCCCGAAATACCGATCAAATTAAAGATATTGCCGAAGGGTACGAAAGCACTTCGTTGGTGCTGCCGTTGGACGTAAACAACAAAGCGCAGGTTTCAGCCGCAGTAGCCAACGCACAAAAAACTTTTTGCAAGATCGACGTTTTGGTAAACAATGCCGGATACGGTTATTTCAGCAGCATTGAAGAAGGCGAAGAGGAAAAAATCAGGGCACAATTTGAAACCAATTTTTTTGGGTTGGTGAAGATGATTCAGGCGGTATTACCGGGGATGCGGGAAAAACACCAGGGGCATATCATCAACTTTTCTTCGATCGGAGGATTGCGGGCTTTCACCGCAACCGGATATTACCATGCCACCAAGTTTGCGGTAGAAGGCTTGTCCGAATCCCTGTCTCAGGAAGTATCCCCGATGGGAATAAAAGTATTATTGGTAGAACCCGGCCCTTTCCGTACTGATTGGGCAGGCCGTTCCACCGCTCGTACGCCCGTTCAAATAGCAGATTATGAAGCCACGGTAGGTGTACGCATGACTGCCAGCCAAAACGGAAGCGGCAAACAGCAAGGCGACCCGGTCAGGGGATGCGAAGCGATTATCAAAGCCGTAGAAGCTGACCATCCGAAGCTTCGCTTATTATTGGGTGAACCCGCTTTTAAAATGGCTATTGAGAAAACAGATATGATGAAAGAAAATTTTGAAGCCTGGAAAGAACTTACCCTCAGTGCCGATTTCCCGGAATCTGAAAGGTAAACCATCAGCTTGACCGGAATCTTTTAAACCTTAAAACCCTGAAAAATTCCAGGATTTTATTTGCAGAAGGGTGTTTTGCTGTAAACCCTTTCATCGTTTCTGACCTAAAAATAATTATTCTCATTTTAGATACAACAACAAGAGATCAGGTTATTTTTTTCAGGATAAACTTGCTGAGGTTTGTATCATTGACCGGTAAACGAAAACTGTTCGATACAAAAAATACAGGCATAAAAGAAGCATTGTAAAATCAATCGTTTAGCTTTTAATTTAAGCAACCCTCCAACTAAACTTGTTTCCTCTCAAAAGAAAAACTAACATTACAGCAATCAAACTATGAACCTTGACTCTTTCCGCACGCTTGGCCGTTCTGGCCTGGTCGTTAGTCCGCTTACCTTAGGCACCATGACTTTTGGCACCCCGCGTTGGGGCTCATCAGACGAAGTTTCGCAAGCTATATTCAATGCTTATGTTGATGCTGGCGGTAACTTTGTTGATACGGCCGATGTTTATTCCGGTGGCCGCAGTGAAGAGTTGCTGGGTGGTTTCATCAATAGCCGCAAGCTGCGCGACAAATTGGTGCTGGCAACCAAGTTTACCTTCAACACCGAACCTGGTAATCCCAATGCCGGCGGCAACGGCCGTAAAAATATTATCGTTCCATCGAAGGTTCACTTTTAAAGTTGAAAACAGACTACATAGATATGTACTGGCTGCACGCCTGGGATATGGTTACACCGGTGGAAGAAGTTTTGCAGTCACTCGGCGATTTGGTGCGTGCCGGCAAGATCCGCTACTTCGGCTTTTCGAACATGCCGGCCTGGTATGTGGCAAAAGCTGCTACGCTTGCAACCGCATACCACGTTCCCGGCCCTGTTGCCTTGCAGCTCGAATATTCTCTTGTGGAACGAAGTATTGAACGGGAACATTTGCCCGCTGCCCGCGAGTGCGGCCTTGGCATTACACCCTGGAGTCCACTTGCTGCCGGATTTTTGGCAGGCAAGTATCAGCGCGAAGGCGCAGGTGCTACCGGCGAAGGGCGGCTTATCGGCAGCAACCCTTTCGGCAATCAAAAGTTTACCGACCGGAACTGGCGCGTACTTGATACTTTGAAAAAAGTAGCCGCCGAGGTTGACCGGCCGCCGGCACAAGCGGCACTTGCATGGGCATCTGCGCAGCCAGGAATTACTTCATTGATTTTGGGCGCCAGTAAAATCGAGCAACTGCATGATAATATCGCTTCGCTGGAAATCAACCTCAACCTTGAACAATTAAAAGTGCTGGAAGAGAGCAGTGCTTTAGAGCCGATTTATCCTTACCCCATCTTTTCACCCAAAATAAACCAGGGAATTTTTGGCGGAGAAACTGTTAAGGGATGGTAAACTTCTTTTCGGTTATGATTTTTTGTCTGATGCTTCTTTTATCACCCAAAAAACATAGACTTTACATGCCTAAAAGAAGCATACAGGTTTTTTCAAGGAAGATGCCGGTCAAGTCATTTTATCTGTGTTTAAGCTGGTCTTTAAATAGATGTATCAAAACCAATGGCAGTAAGATCGGTTATTTAAATAAAACTAAGCAAATATTGCCATGAATGAAAAAGATAAAATCACCCGTCGCCAGGTTATCGGCGGGTTAGGGGCCACTTTAGCTGCGGCTGCAGTTTCACCCGTTTTTGCGGCACCAGGAGCAGCGCAACCGGAACCTCCTGCACCACAAGGACTACAAGACCCGACTACTAAATATCCAAAACCTCCGTTTAAAGGCCAATCTCAACCTTGGCCGGGCTTGGCAAGCCAAATGGACCCACGGCCCGATCACGGCGAAACCAGCTATAAAGGCTCCGGCCGTTTAGCAGGCCGGAAAGCCTTGATCACCGGAGGCGATTCGGGGATGGGCCGTGCCGCTGCCATTGCTTACGCGCGTGAAGGTGCAGATGTAGCCATCAATTATTATCCTACCGAAGAACCGGATGCGCGTGAGGTTATTGCGCTGATTAAAGCTGAAGGCCGCAAGGCAATTGCAATTCCGGGCGATCTCCGCAGCGAAGCATTTTGCCAGAAGCTGGTAGCAGATGCCGTGCGTGAATTAGGTGGTTTGGATATTTTGGTCAGCAATGCGGGCAGGCAACAATCCCATGCTTCAATCCTGGACATATCATCAGAGCAATTTGACTGGACAATGAAAACCAATATTTATGCACCTTTTTGGATCATCAAAGCTGCCCTGCCGCATTTACAGCCCGGATCGGTTATCATCGGGACTACTTCAGAGCAGGCTTATGACCCTTCGCCTGATTTGTATGATTACGCGCAAACCAAAGCCGCTACCATGAACTACGTGAAATCGCTTGCCAAACAGCTTGCCCCAAAAGGTATTCGGGTGAACGGCGTGGCACCGGGACCGATCTGGACACCGTTGCAAGTTAGCGGAGGGGCTACTCAGGAAAAACTGAAAATGTTCGGCGGCCAAACACCAATGGGCAGACCAGGCCAGCCAGCAGAACTGGGTTCTGTTTATGTACAGCTTGCCGCCAGTGATGCCAGTTATGCAACAGGCCAAATTTACGGTTCTGCAGGCGGAAGCGGACAACCTTAATCATCTGCAAAGCTGTTACAGCAATAAATATTTTTGTTATTGAACGGAGGATAGTTTAAGCTGCCCTCCGTTTTTTTTGTGTATTCAAATTGATTGTGCAGCATTTGACCATGCTTCTTTTATGCCACAAAAAACTCGTTAACTGCAGGCCCTAAATCATACACAGCTACTTCGGTTGGTAAAATGTTTCTTAAAATACTGCTGCCGGCCGCACTCCGGTAGCCACCGGCACAATGTATCACCAATGGTTTATTGGTAGGGATTTCACTTAGCCGCTCTCTTAATCCAGGTAAAGGAATATGCAAAGAACCGGAAAATGCCGGTTTTTCTTTTACTTCTGCAGCATTGCGAATATCGATTATTTGATAGTGAGAAAGGTTATTCCTGAAATTTTCCAAATCAAGCCGTTCTGATTTTACTTCAGCAAAATCCAACACAAAAGCCGCTTTAACAAAAACCTCGTAACCAATATTTGCGGTTCTGGCGAGGATTTTGGGAAGGGAAAGTTCGTTAGCCACAGCCAGGTAAAACGGTTCGCCCGGCCCGATAATACTTCCCAGCCAAGTTTCAAATTTTCCTTCTGCCATCAGGTTGACCGAGTTTGGCAAATGCCCGTTTTTAAATTGTTCAGACGGCCGGGCATCAATAATAATTACGTCGTTTTGCAGCAATTGTGTATCTGCTTTTTGCCCAATCCTTTTCAGTACAACTTTTTTTATGGAAGGAATAAGTGCCTCCGCGCCTTTTCTGTTCAGCTCCACATCGTAAGAAAAATATTTTGGAACGAAAGGCTGATCTTCCAGCAGCGTTTTTACAAACTGCTTTTCCTCCATATCCGCCAAACACCAGTTGCTTAATTTTTCGGCTCCGATTGTGCTGGAGTTTGCTTCGCTTAAAGCTTTTCCGCATAACGTGCCTGCACCATGCGCCGGATAAACCAAAACTGCATCATCCAGTAACATTAATTTTTGATGAAGCGAATGATACATCTGCATAGCTAATTCTTGCCTGTCAGCAGTCAGGTTTCCTGCATTTTCCCGCAGGTCAGGCCTCCCGCAATCGCCAATAAACAAAGTATCACCGGTAAAAACAGCTTTATCCTTGCCTTCGTGTTCCAGAATAATACAGATGCTATCAGGCGAGTGGCCGGGCGTGTTCATAGCTTTTAATTTGATTTTGCCAAAAGTTATTTCGTCCCCATCGTCAAAAGATTGGTGCGGATAAGACGAACCAGACAATTCGGAACAATAAATAGTAGCTCCGGTAGTTTGATGCAGTTCCAGATGGCCGCTAACAAAATCAGCATGTGGATGGGTTTCAATCACCCCGATAATTTCAGCTTGGTTATCCGCTGCACAAGACAGGTAAGGGCTTACGTCCCTGGCCGGATCAATCAATACTATTTTGCTTTCACATTCGCTTAAAATTGCATAGGAATAATGCGACAGGCTTTTATCTTCAAATTGTTCAATCTTCATATACTGTTTTTATAGGGTAAATTTCAGCAATAGCTTTCGCTGTTTTGGTGATCTGTGTTACACAAAATCATTAATGAGGAAGTTTTTCCCGCAATAAACCATAAACCCAGGTTCCGCCTATTGCACTTAACAAGGTTACCGCAATTACCAGGAAGCCGCTTCCAATCTGCGCAAACAGTGGGCCCGGGCAGGCACCGGTAATCGCCCAGCCTAATCCAAATATCAGCCCGCCCCAAACATTGCCCCAGTGGAACTTTTTATCAGGGATTACAATGCTTCTTTTATCAATGGTTTTTAGGTTGAGGGTTTTAATCAGCAGGATAGAAATCATGCCAACAACGATTGCGCTGCCAATGGTGCCATACATGTGGAAAGCTTGCAACCGGAACATTTCCTGGATGCGAAACCAGGATACGACCTGCGACTTGACCAGGACAATACCGAACAACAGGCCAATCAGTAAATATTTTAAATTTTTCATGCTAGTTTTTAAAAGGCTGTTTTAAATTCAATCGCGGAAATTGTAATGCTTCTTTTAGCACTAAAAAATCATTGTCGTTAAATTTGATCAGCAATAAGCTTGATGTTTTTTATAGGGTAAAAGAAGTATAAGGAATATTTTAAATCCAATTAAACAGGGTTATAGCAGAAGTAGATAAGGCAAGATGAACCAGGTCATGATAAAGCCGCCAATCATAAAGCAACAGGTAGCCACCAGCGAAGGCAATTGCAGCGAAGAAATGCCCATAATGGCATGGCCTGAAGTGCAGCCGCCAGCATAACGCGTACCAAAGCCAATTAAAAATCCGCCAAAAACCATAAACACCAATCCTCTTAAAGTAAACAGTTGACTAAAGCTGAAAAGATCCTGCGGTAACAATCCGCTAAAATCTTTTACACCTTGTTGTTTTAAAATGGTTATAGTTTGAGGATTGAGATCGACTGCACCAGGTTTAGAAAGAAAGTAAGTGGCGATAAAACCTCCCGCAGCAATACCAACAGCAAAAAACAAGTTCCAGCTTTCTTTTTTCCAATCGTATTTAAAAAAAGAAATACCTGCCGGGAAACAGGCGGCACAAATATGCCGCAAAGAAGAAGATATGCCAAAAGACTTACCGCCAAGCAATAACAAAGCAGGCACCACCAGTCCGATAAGCGGCCCTGCAATATACCAGGGCCAGGGTTGTTTGATAAAATCCATATTGATCACTTCGTTAATGTACTGATTAAAACAAATATACCCATTAGCAGCACGAACCAGCCAAAAGCTGGCTTGAGTTTGGTATCGGCAATGTATTTAGTGAGGTAGCTTCCGGCAATGATGCCTGCAATGGCAAAAGCAGAGAACCTAAATAAAAACAAGTAATTTATAGACGTATGCCTGCTCACATCCCCTAAAACCCCTAATAAAGAACTGATCGTCATGACCAGCAAAGATGTTCCTACCGCTTTTTTCATCGGCAGGCCTGCAAATAAAACCAGGGAAGGGATAATGAGGAAACCGCCACCAACGCCAACAAAACCGGTCACGATGCCAACAATTAAGCTTTGGAGAATGAGTTTTGTATAGCTGATTTTACCGGGCCGACTTATCTTGTTATTGGTATCTTTTTTCCGGATCATGGAAACAGAAGCTGCCAGCATCAACAGCGCAAACACCAGCATCAGCAGTACACCTTTGGTCAGCTCAAAATTCCCGATATTCATTAGATGGTGTGCTATGGAGGGCATCACCCATTTTCTCATGCTAAAAACAGCAATTAGCGATGGGACGCCAAAAATCAAGGCAATATTCAGGTTTACGTTTCCTTTCCGGTAATGACTGATGGTGCCTGCCGAACTGGTTAGCCCAACGACAAATAAGGAATAAGTGGTTGTCAATACCGGATCGATATGAAAGAAGTAAACTAAAATGGGAACCGTAAGGATGGAACCACCGCCACCGATCAGCCCTAATGACAAACCGATTAAAACCGAAGCCGCATACCCTGCTATTTCCACTAATTTTATTTTGGATCAAAAGTAGCGGATGGCAAATTGTTCCTTGGTGACTAATGTTACACAGGAATTTTCATGACTATCTTATTTCTGGAAAGCACGATCATCTGCTGTTTTTCCATTTGCTTTAACAAACGGGAAATCACTTCCCTGGTGGTGCCCAGTTCTTCCGCCAGTTGCTGATGGGTAATATTGATTTCAGGAGATTTATAAATATTAGCTTTCTTTTTAAGCAATTCCACGATCCTGTCATCCAGTTTCTGAAAGGCGACCGCATTAATTACCGACAATAATTCCTCAAAACGTTTGTGGTATAACTTGAAGATGAAGTCGGCCCATTCCGGATAAACCCTGACCCATTCGCTTGCTTTTGCAACCGGAACCATTAATATTTCGGCATCTTCTTCCACAACCGCACTGACCTTACTGGTATCGTCATGGATTCCGGCCAAAAAAGACATGATACAACTTTCACCGGGTTTAATGTAATAAAGCAATATTTCCCGGCCTTCTTCATCCTGGCGCATTACCCGGACACTTCCTGATAATACAACCGGAATGGAACGGATATAACTATTGGATTGAACCAATACCGTTTCTGCAGGCAGCGTTTTGTGCTGACTGTAAGCTTGCACTTCGTTTTCCAGTATTGGCCCAAATAAATTCGGTTGTGTTTCTAAATGCATGATGGGATAAAAGGAGCAGCGGGTTTAGTTCGTTTTGTTGGTTGTGAAATCAAACAAAACAGTTAGCTGCCCCCGCTGCTGTAGTGGCAAGGTAGTAAAAAACGGCAAGAAAAAGACAGGTGCCCAGAACATTCGTTGCAAGGCATGCGGGCTGCAGTTTCAGGGGGAATATCTTTATTGGGGTGCAGACCATAAGAACAAGGGTTTGTTAAAGCGGATGCTTTTAAGGGGCATCGGCGTCAGGGACTGTGCGGTAGTACTGGGCATCGGCACAAGCTGTGTGCCCAGAAGTATTTTAAGCATGGGCAAAGCTTCTGCAATTAAGCCACAACAGGCTGTTTATCATATAGTACAGATCGACGAACAGTGGCCTTATGTAGGGAACAAGCAAAAGAAAGTGTGGCTGCTGTATGCCACTTGTAAACAAAGCGGGAAAATCCTGGCGGCAAACTGGGTCAAAAGGGACAAAAAGGCCATAAAAGCTTTGCTGAAAAAGCTCCAGGGGGTGGAAATCAATTTCTATTGTACGGACAACTGGAAGGCATTTGCAGAAGTGCTGCCAAAAGAAAAACATCTGATAGGTAAGAAATACACAAAGAAAACAGAAGGGGCAAACACCTGGTTTAGGACAAGGTTGAGAAGGCTGACAAGGCGGACAGTTTGCTTCTCAAAAAAGCTGCCCTACCACTATTTAATAATGAAAACTGCTATTTATGAACGAAATATTGGAACATCATACATTTAGAAACACAACCTAGCGCCGTTGCCCAACGACTCACACAATCAAATATTGCAATTTCAAAGTGTGTATCCCCAAAGATCAGGCTAAAAACTTACCAATAAAATAGTTTAAATAACTGTTTTTACAAACGCTTACACAGCGTTTAATGCTTCCACTCGCAAGGTAATCCCCTGGACGGATTGCCATGGAACCATATCCAATCAGGGGAAAGAGGGTTAAGAAAATCTTGGCGAAAGCTGATATGAAATCCATAGCAATTCTGAATAAAATTTGTGACATGTGTTGAAATTATAAGCTTTTTAATCCCTGCTTCCATACAAAAGTGCCAACAGAACCCCTGTTTAACTGTGCAATTGCTTTCTTGCCTTTATAACTGATATTAAATGTTTGATCAGCAGCACCATTGTTAATCACAATCAGTACGATTTGATGATCAGGCGTTTTAAAAGCAACGTTTGGTAGTCCGTTGATAAGGTTAGAAGCAATACGAACAGAACCTGGCCTTACAAATTTGGCTGCATGGGCAACTACATAATAAGCCGAATTTCGTTTAACACTGTCCTGATCAATCGTGATACCGCCCATACACCTGTCGCAACCGCCACGGTCTGTATGCGGATTACTGTTAGGATCGGCAGCCAAGTTCCATTCAATTACGTTCCGGCTCCAGTTTCTGGTGGCACCAATAGTGAGTTTGGTGATATGATCTGCCAAGTCTCGTTTAAAATTACCAGGTGCGCCCATCCACTGCTCCGTAAAATATAAAGCTTTATCAGGATGTGCATCATGAACCGTAGATAAAGCTTCAATTTTGCCGGCATATAAATGGAAGGCTGAACCATCTATATACTTCTTGGCATCCGCATCGTTTAGTATCGATATTGGATAATCAGGTTTATCAGCATTGTGATCGTAAATAATAATTTTGGTATTGATTTTAGCCGCTTTAAACGTCGGGCCTAAATTAGCTTTAATAAATGTAGCTTGATCTGGAGCAAGCATCAACATACTTGGATTGTTGCCTGGATGCAATGGTTCATTTTGAGCTGTAATCGCATCAATCATTATACCTTGAGCTTTCATCGCTTGGATGTATTTGACCAAATATTTAGCATAAACATCAAAGTATTCAGGCATCAAACTTCCACCACGAGTATCATGAGTAGTTTTCATCCAAGTTGGCGGCGACCAGGACGAAGCCAGAATTTTAATGTTAGGATTGATACCTAAAATTTCTTTCAGCACCGGAATGACGTCCTTTTTATCTGGCCCTAAATCAAATTTTGACAAGTTTAAATCTGTTTCTCCGGCTGGAAGATCATCATAAGAAAAAACATATTCATTTAAATCTGATGCGCCAATTGTAACACGCAAATAACTGATACCGATATTATTTTGATCAGTTGCGAACAGTTCTTTTAACAGTGCTGTTCGTGTGGCCGGAGACATTTTGATAATCAGCTGCGCACTTCCTCCTGTTAATGCAAACCCAAAACCATCAATTGACTGATACGGTTTTTGATCATCAATCTCTATGATAGAATCCTGACTTGTAGCTTTTTTAAAAACCAGGGCTTGTTTTTGTTTTTCAAATAACGAAGTTTGGTCAGTATTAGTTAACCAAACATCGGCAGTACCTTTTTTTTGGCTGTAAGATGAACTTGCCAAGATTAGCATTACTGCTGTTAAAAAATTTTGTTTCATTCCTATCTAATTGATTATTAAAGTAATTGTAGAATACAGAAGGCTGCTTGTAGTTGCGGCTTTACCCTTAATCCATAAAGAATATGGCATTTTAACATCCGTAGCATCCATAACCGCTACTGCAATTTTACTATCAGGATTAAGGTAGGCAGTAGTTAACAACTTATCCCTGCTGGCAGAACTGATGATCTGTTTAGCACCCGGTTTTATATATTTAATTGAGTTCGGTTTAAACTGCTAAAAGTAATTGATTATCATTGTTTCAAAAACGATATTTAAGGATGGTTTTTTAGGAAAGAAAGCGTTAGCACAAAGTGTGCTTATCGTGTTCGCCAGGAAGTTATTGACAGACCGATGCCCGATATGCTGTAGCTTGTAGGTGTTTTTAAATCCATCGTTCATATATTCAATTATCGCTCTTTTTTTAGCATGGCCTTGTCTGCCTGTGAAATATTAGAGCCTGTTTAAATTTATAAAAGAAAAAATGCAATGCTTCTTTTACCCTATAAAAACCAAATACTTGCCATTTTTTAGGTGATAAAAGAAGCATAGAAAACATATTGAACGAATAAACAGGCCCTTAAAGTCCTTCATGTTTTTGCGTGGTTTGGTAATCATCTGTATGCCATTTCCCCATAACAGATCAGCCAAAGCTTTTGATATATAACCCTTGTCGCCGAACAACTTGCCTAACTTCTAGGCTTTGGTATCCCCCAATTTTTTTCCGTATCGCTTAAACTTACAGATACCAGAGCATTGCCGTTACCCTCAAAAGACACAACATTGCGGCTGTAAATATTAGTTTTATATTCATTTAGACTTTTGATTTCCGGATTAAAGGCCTGAACTTTAAACTTGGTTGCTTACCAAATATAAGTTGCCACAGCTCCACCAGCCAGTGTTGCGGCTGCTACTTTATTGTTAAACTTTATGTTAAAGGTTTGATAGGAACTTGTATTGTTCAAAACAATCAATACTTTGCTGCCATCCGTATTTTTAAAGGCTACATTGGGAAGTGTATTGGAATCATCCGAAGCTATTCGAACTGCGCCTGGCCTCACAAACTTGGAAGCATGGGCAATAATGTAATAAGATACATTCCTCGAAATAGTAGTTCCGATGGTAACTGCACCTAAACAATTTTTGCAGCCACCATCAGTATGTGGCCCTAAGTTTGGATCGGATGCAAGGTTCCATTCCAACACATTTCTACTCCAGTTTCTGGTAGCACCAATAATCAGGTTACTAAATGCCCATTGTATATCAGCAGCAAAATTGCTTGGATAGGCTGTGTACTGTTCTGTAAAGTATATATTTTTATTAGGGAATGAATTGTGCAGCGTTGATAACGCACTTATTGAACCTGCGTATAAATGAAAAGCAGAACCATCAACAAACGCATTCGCAGCAGGGTCGCGAAGTACACTATCTGGGTACGCTATATGGTCTGCATTATGGTCATAGCAAATTATCTTTGTTGTTATACCTGCAGATCGTAATGCTGGTCCTAAATTATTCTTTATAAAATCAGTCTCTTCATTCGCCAGCATAACCATACTTGGATTATTGTATGGGTTTAACGGCTCGTTCTGAAGAGTCATCGCGTCGATGTTTATTCCTTGTGCCTTCATGGCCTGAAAATATTTCACAAAATAATTCGCATATACACCATAATAAGCGGTATTCAGGCTACCGGCTACGAAGCTATTATTTGTTTTCATCCAAGTTGGTGCAGTCCAGGAACTAGCCAAAATCTTTATGTTAGGATTAAGTGCCAGAATCTTTTGTAAAACAGGCAGTAAATCCGTTTTTTCTTTATCAATACTAAAGTTTTGTAGATTTACATCAACCGGCCCGTCATCATAAGTATAAGGTGTGGGTACAAGGTCGGACGCACCAATACTGATTCTCAGGTAGCTTATTCCAATGTGCGCGCTATCGGTAGCAAACAACTCTCTTAACAATGCATCTTTTGAGCTTGCAGATAAACTGTTTATCAGTGATGCGCTACCTCCAGTTAACGTAAAACCAAACCCATCGATCGTTTGAAATACCTGGGTCGTATCTACCGTAAGGCTTGTATTAGCGTTGGCTGTACTGCTGAAATTTAACGTTACATTTTGTTTCTGGAACAGAGATGATTTATCAGGCATGGTCAGCCATACTGCTACGTCCGACTTTGTGGAAGGTACTACCGGTTGTACCGGCGGCGCAGGATTATCAACGCTCTTTGAACAGGCAACGAGAAAACTTAATCCAAATAGCATTAGGACCGATAGTAGAAATGTATTCTTCTTTTCACTTTTCATGAGCATATATTTAAATAGCAGGAAAGCTCATCGCTTCCCTGCTGGTGAATAATTTCTAATGACTTTTTTTTAAGTTTATATCAATAAAGATTCTATACTTCTTTTATGCCTGCAAATCTTGTGTTTGTATTTTTCATACTATGACAGAAGGCAAAGGGCACATTTATTTTTAAGTGATAAAAGAAGCATCTAAAATAACGTAAATGAGATTAAACAGTTTTTAAAAACCAGGATTTTGTTGTATAAGCGGGTTTGTATTTAATTCTCCCAAAGGAATAGCAAACAATAAATAATTTACATCTGGGCTTTTCCTGAATTGGTTAATAATTGCCAACGCATCAACTTTATGGATTGCAGTTGGGTCTGCCATAGTTTGGCGGCTATATCGAACCAAGTCAAACCATCTTTCGCCTACAAATGCAAGCTCCAACCTGCGTTCCCTGTCAACGGCATCTCTAAACAAAGCTTTGGTAGATAAAGCAGCTAATGTTAGCCGATTAAGGCCGGCCCTGGTACGAATGGCATTCAATTTATCCAAAGCATCTTGATTGGGGCCGCTCGCTTCATTAGATGCTTCTGCTTCCATCAGGTAAACCTCATCCAGCATTAATATTGGGTAATTCTCCGAACTATTAAAAAAATTACCGGTTCTCCACTTGTATATAAACCAGCCGTTGTCATTTCCATTTCCTTTGCCACCGTAAACTACGCTGCCATAACTTATTCCGCCAGATACAGGGCCTACCCTTTTAAACCTGATGTCATTAGCCGTGTCTGCATAACTAATCAGTTCATTGGTTGGAATATTAAATTTAGGATAAGAGTAAGTTGCAGGAGGAGATGGCAAAATTTCATCAGGCAAAGTAAACCCACCTTCAGGACTGCCGTAATACTGAACTTCCATAATTGATTCCGATTTATTTTTAAAAGAGAACAAGCTATTCCATGGAGTAGTCAAGGCACCATAATTACCGCTGGTCAAAACTTTATTGGCTGCAGTCATAGACTGGGCCCATTTCCTTTCATATAGATAAACTTTGGCTTGCAAGGCGTTAACTGCCCCTTTTGTAGCCCTTGTCCGGTCTAAGGATTGGCCACCGCCAAATGTAACTGGCAACATTTCCTCTGCAGTGGATAAATCTTGTTCAATTTGCGCATATATCTGCTCTGGGGTTGAACGTGCCATAGCTGACTGTTCAGCCGTTACCGAAGGTTGTAAATGCATCGGTACGCCTCCAAAACATTTAACCAGGTTAAAATAGTGTAAAGCCCTTAAAAAGTACGCTTCACCTAATATCTGGTTTTTTCTTGCCGGTAAAATAGTGGTTGTAATACCGGGAACATAAGCAATCACAGAATTTACACGGTTAATAGCAATGAATGCAGCACGGTATATCCCTGAAGGTATTCCTGTTGTAGAACCCCACTGGATTTTATCCATATCAAATACATCGGTGTTTGCGCTGGTTACGTCATCAGAAGGCATTTCGCCCGTAAGATTTAGGGAAGCACCATAGTAATCTGAGGTTTGTAAAGCATCATAACATCCGGTGATCGCAGATTCTGCATCATCACCATTTTTAAAATAGTTGACAGACGTTATAGCAGTAAGTGGCGGTTTGTCCAGTACTTTTTTACAACCTGTTATGGCCATTGTTGTTAAGGCCGAAATCAGGAGGAATGAATTCTTATATGTTTTCATTGTGTTGTTTAATTATTATATGGTTTAAAATTGCACATTGATACCCGCAGTATAAACTTTGGCAGAAGGGTACACACCATAATCCTGTCCAAACTGAGTACTGGAAAGTGGGTTTGCATTTACTTCAGAGTCATATCCTTTGTATTTGGTAAACGTTAGCATGTTCTGACCGGAAAGATAAATCCTTACGCTGCTGATTTTAGCTTTTTTCAAGAATTGTGCGGGTAAAGTATAACCTACTGTCAGATTTTTTAAACGCACATAAGTTCCGCTTTCCAAATATTGGGTTGAGAAACGGCCATTGCCGTTTGGATCACCATATACTTCTCTCGGTATATTGGTATCCTGTCCGGTATGGTTCCAAGCATTTAAAACTGCTGTTGACTGATTGAAAGGGTTAGCCATATTTTCAATCAAGGAGCGGTTATTGTTAAATATCTTGTTTCCAAAACTTCCCTGGAAAAAGAAACTCAAATCGACGCCTTTATAACTCAAGGTGTTTGTAATGCCGCTTATAAACTTAGGGTTCGGGTCTCCTATAACTTTACGGTCGCTGTCATTAATTACACCATCACCGTTTAAGTCAGCAAAACGCAAATCGCCGGCTGCTGCATTGGGTTGTTTAGCAGCGCTTGCTACTTCCGCGGCACTTTGGAAAATCCCCTGTACTACATATCCGTAAAACGCACCTAATGGCTGTCCTTTTTGTACAGTTGAAAAACCATAGATTATTTGCCTGTCAACCGTTTGACCATTAGCATTTACTAAAGTTCCCAGATCAACAACCTTATTCCTGTTCAGGCTAAAGTTGAACTGTGTAGTCCAGTTAAATCCGTTTGAACGTACATTTACACTATTGATACCAATCTCAAAACCTTTGTTTTGGATCTTTCCAAGATTTTGAATAATAGTTGCATTTTGAGCGCCTGAACTAAATGACAGCGGAACAGCAGTCAATAAGTTGTCAGTGTTTTTGAGGTAAGCATCCAAAGTTACGTTCAAACGATCATTAAATAATCCAAGGTCTAAACCAAGATCAGTTTGATAAGTAGTTTCCCATTTTACATTGTTGTTACCAATAACAGCCGGGGCAATACCGCCGATTACGGTTCCGTTGCCCGTATAGTTTGGATAATTATATCCGGTACCATAAGTACTGAAACGATCATAAACACCAATGTTTTGATTTCCGTTTGCACCGAAACTTCCCCTTAATTTCACTTCAGACAAAGCATCGCTCTTGTGGAAAAAAGATTCCTGGGATATCCTCCATGCTGCTGACACTGCCGGAAAATAACCGAACCTGTTTGCCGGGGAAAAGCGGCTTGAACCATCGGCCCTTATACTTCCGGAAAGATAATAACGGTCATTGTAGTTATAGTTTGCCCTGGCAAAATAACTTATCAGCCCCCATTGGTCTCTATAACTTGATATGGCAGATATATTACTTGCTGCGTAAAGGAAAGGAACTGCATCTGAAGGGAAACCATAGCCCGAAGCACTCGAAGTAAACCGGTCAGAATTTTGAACAGACTGGCCAGCAAGCAACGTCAGTGCATTTCCGTCTGCTAATTTAGGGGTGTAAGTCAACGTATTTTCCCAAAGCCAAACAGTTGCTGTATTACTTCCGGTTGATGCACTTCCACGGCTTGCTGACGGTGCATTTTCAAAGCCCGGCAATTCCCGTGTATTAAACTGGTTCTCAGTTTGTGCGTGGTAATCAATACCAATAGAGGAACGTAACACCAGGTTCTTCATAAATGAATACTCTCCGTAGGTATTACCAAACAATTGGTTTAGGGCAATAAGGTTGTGTGTTTCTACTAATGCACCATATGGGTTATCAGTTTGCGAAAAAGGGTTTAAAGCATAAGTGCCGTTTGCATTGTAAACCGGCATTGTTGGGATTTGCTGTAACGCACCCAAAACTACGCCCGAGTTGTTAAGAGCAGACTCGCTTCTTACACTTCGGTTATTTTGTGTGTTTGCTAAACTCAGGCTGGTACCGATCTTAAATTTATCAGTTACCTGTTGGTCCAGGTTTATCTTTACCGAATAACGTTTAAAATCAGAATTTAAAAGAATACCCTGTTGA
>JAABUS010001965.1_pt1 | contig 41416 bp, 2 predicted proteins | sample 5560161 | NCBI WGS metagenome assembly JAABUS01 (sample SAMN10711885, study PRJNA513376) | rock metagenome | isolation source: Antarctica rocks | place: Antarctica: Victoria Land, Trio Nunatak nord | collected 2016-01-04
TATGGGGGCATACATGGGCCACATGGGAGCAGCAGTGGGGCATGCATGCGCGCATATATGGGCCATATATGGGAGCAGTAATGGGGCATGCATGCGCGCATACATGGGGCATGTATGGGAGCAGCAATGGGGCATGCATACGCGCATACATGGCCATATATGGGGGCATACATGGGCCACATGGGAGCAGCAATGGGGCATGCATGCGCGCATATATGGCCATATATGGGGCAGCCCTATAGGGAGAGTAGGGAGGAAGGGAATAATAGGTAATCCCTTCCCTTCCCTGGTAGTCCCTACCCCTTCCCTTCCGCTCCCTTCCCTGTTAGAAGGGAAGGGAGCGGGGGTTATTCCCTTCCCTTCCCTTCCCTATTCCGTAGCGTAGTTACCTCCCGGCCGTTAAATTTTAATATATTAATTTTTTCTTAGTCCTCTAAATTATATAATTAAGAATTTATATTAATCTTTATATTTATTATTTAAAAGGATAATTATATACCTAGTTTTTAAACGAGAGTATATTTTAAATCGGGTTTATTTTATATATTAAAGTTTTTCTTTTATATTTCTTTAATTCGAGATACGTTTTTATATTATTTATAATATTAATCCTTAATATTATATAATTATATTTTTTATAAATATTCCTCGGCTCTTTAATATTTATTATAATATTATAATCGAAATAGTTTTATTTTAAAGTTAACTTTTACGAGGTTTATAAAAATCAAATATTTAAATCTTTATTTTATTAATTTTATATTTCCTCTTTCGATTACGATATTATTACTATAAATAAAATTATATAAAGAAGTCGATAACTATTTCTACTTTATATATATAATAGCGATAGTCGCTACTTTTAATTATAAAACGTTTAATAGAAATCTTTACCGTAAATAAAATATCCTAGGATATTATACCGAGAGGAGTAGAATATTAATTATATATAAAGTTCTCTAGGGCGAAACTACTATTTTAAAATATTCTAAATATAAATTATACGGATAAATAAAGAGAGTAGGAAAATAAAAGGATTTAATAATTATATTATAATTATATAATTTATCTAGATAAATTATATTTTATAACCGAGGAATACTTTATAATAAAAATTTCTAATAAAATATAATAATAAAATAGATCTACGACTCTTTTATATATAATAGGTTAGACTACCCGTTATAATAACTATAAATATATCTTTATCCGATATCCGTACCCTCTTTCGTAAATTCCTACCGAAATTTAATTAAATCCTTATTAATTAATATTAATAATTATACTTCTAGTTATTATAAAAAATATAATTAATATTAATATTAAGTTTCTTAACGGTTTATATAATATAGTAATAACTAGCCGGGGCTTTTAATCCCTTATTAATTAACGGAGTTTAAAGATAGTAAAAAAAGTACTTAATATATCTAAAATTCCTCCTAAAAAAACTCGAGTAAAGAAAATCGCGGTATAAAGTAAATAATTAAAGAATAATAATAAATAAGATCTTTTTATATTAAACTCGAATTCGCTAAATTTATTAATTATTACTTTATAAGAAATTAGGTTTTTTAAAAAATAATTGATTTTTTAATCCCGAAGCTATCCTTTACGCGCTTTATCCGCGATATTATATATATATTATATATATCGGCAAATCTTAAAAGTAAATATTAATATACTTTAAATATTATTAGCCCTATTAGAAAACCGTCTACGGGTTTACGTTGAAACTCTATATTAAATACCGACCCGAGGTTTAATAGGATTAATAAGTTAGAGGTCCGGGTAGGGTCCTATTAATAAATAGTATTTATTATTAATAAGTTCAATAACTCGATAAATAATTAATAATTTAAATATTAAACGAATAAACCTATTATATACTTTATAGTATACGTATTTATATACGTATTAGTATACACTATAGTATAGGTTATAATATAGGTTATAGTATACTTTATAGTATACGTAATAGCGTGCGCAGCTTGCGAATAGTATATAAATAGTATATATAAAGGTATATACGATATACGCCCCCCGTAATAACCTCTAAAATATTAAACGAAAGCCTATTATAATATACGTAATTATAATATACACTAAGGTATACGCTAAGGTATACGCTATAGTATACGAAATAATATAGTATTTATATATATATACTCCTCGGATATACCCGGGTAACGCCCCCGCGAGAACTTTTATTAAAATTTATTATTCCGGGCCCGGTAGGTCGCTGGCGTTAATAGTCGTCGCTAGAGATCGCTATCGTTAATAACGACGATTATAGAACTTTATTTATTTTAACTTTATAATAGGGCTAGTTATTATTAATATATTAATAATATATATAAATTATTAAAATTATTAATTCTATTAAAATTAACTTAGAGTTATTAATAGGATACTACCCGGACCCCCGATTTATTAAATTTATTAAAAGTTATCTACTTGGACCCCTAATTTATTAAATCTACTAAAAGAACGTTAGTAGTTTTATTCGTAAATTAAGGCTACTAGTAGTATCTTATTAATAACTTTTCTTAGTAAAAGTTACTAGTAGGATACTACTAGCCCTATCCGCGCGGTCGGTAATTAGGGTTTTAGTAGGAGTTTTTGAGATTTATCGATATAAACGCTATTTTCGGATTTAATTTATAGCGCTAAATATATTATAAGAAATCGTAGAGGTAATATTAATTAAGGAGTTTTTAAATAAATTATAAATTATCTCTATTAATATAATAATTAACTTCGATTATAATATTTAATCTTTACGCGATTTATAATAAACGGATTACTCTAACTTTAAAGAATATATATTTTATATAATAATTAAAAAGTATATCTACTAACTAAAGATATATTATAAAATATATATATAATTTAAGAGTTTATTATCTTTATCCTAATTTTTATATCTAGTAATTTAATATAGTCTTTCTTCGAGTTATAAATTTTTAATTTACGATTTATTTATAAATTAAATTATTTAAATTTAGTAATTATGAAAATTAATAAATAATTTTATTAGTTTCTATAGTTTACTAGATTAGGATAGAAGTCTATATTTTAGGTATATAATATTTTTTTAATTAATTAGAAATAAATAATAGCGGCGCTAATTCCGAATCCCGCTTTTAATATTATAGATTTTATTATTCGATTTACCTCGTACCTTAACCTTACCCTAATATTTAAACTATATTAATAATACTACTCTAGGAATCTTTAATTAATCGAAAATAAAATATAGTATATTTATTAATATATAGATTAGTATAATTAACTTCTAACGATTTATATAAATACTTTCTTCTTTATATCCCTTAATTCTTTCGTCGTTATAGATAAGGTAAAATTAAATATAATTAGAGAACTTATTAATAAAACGCCTAACTATCGTAATACTCACTATTATTATATCTTTTATTATTATATATAAGATCTTTTCTTAAAAGATTATTTAATTTTAATTTAATAAAATTAATAAAATAAAGATTAGGATAAATAATATTAATATTATATATAAATTATAATTAATAGCTCCTTTATTACTTATTTAAACCGAAGTTATTTAATTATAAAATAATATTATAATAAAGTTACTAAAGTAAAGTCTAGGATAAATAATATTGATTAAAACTATAAAATATAGAAAACGCCTTATTTATAAATTATCGAATCTAGTAACTCCTAAATAAATATATATAAAAATACTAAATAAATAAGATTACTAGTATAAAGATTAAGATAAAAGTATTAATTATTTTTATAAATTATAGTATCGCTTAGATATTCCCCTAGATAAGTTCGAATTCGACGAGTTTATATATAGTAAGGAATTTATAATATACTATAATCCGGAAAAATCTAAAATTAATATATATAATTATACGAGTAAATCGTTATTAATTATTTTAGTTATAACGACTCTAAATATAACTTTATATATAAGTCCGCCTATACCTAATAAATATAATCTAGACGATAATAATTATTAATATTAATATAATCCGTTTATTAATTATTTATTTTATCTTCTTTATTTAGATTTAAATTAATTTTATTTATACTATAAAGGGAGACTTTATAATCTACTATATAAATAGTACTTTATTACGGAGATTAAATACGTAGTTAAATATTAAGAGCCGGTTATTAAATAAGAAGAGCCGGATTCTACCTAGATATTAATCGGTACTAAGTGTAATTTAAGAATCTTATTATAAATTAATTAATTAAAGCTCGAAGATTTAAAATTATTTAATAAAAGAAAGTCTATATATCTAGCCGCTTAGGATAGAATATTTATAAATTAAAAAATTTATAAAAATAAAGAGATAAAGGAGAAAAAGAAGACCGTAGGTCTAATTTAAAATAAAGTCTTAAATAGTAATTTTCTTAACTCTTTCTCTTAATATTATCTTAATTATTATATTAATATATTACTTTAGTTAAAATAGTAGCGAAAGTTTAAAATAAAAAATATTTAGTTTATATCCTAACTTTATTATAATTAATATATTAATTTATTATTATTTATAGCCCCTAGGGTTAAGAAATCTTAAATTTAAAAAAGAGAGAAATTTTAGACCCTAAGAAAATTTATAAACTATAAGTATTTTACTTTTTATTCTAGATTTATCGTAATTATTATATTAATTTATTAATATAGAGAAAATAAAGAATATAAACGGAGATTTAGTTTAATTATCGGGTAAGGACTTAGTTTAAAATAATAATAAAAGTATTAATATATATTCTTTAATAACTCGAGAAGCCCTAGCCGTAATAAAAACTCTACGATAATAGATTAAAAAGTAAAGACGGAAAATAAGAGTTATTTTTATAACCTATCGACGTCGTATAAATTAAAAACGTAAATATTTCGTTTTTTTATTTAGTTTTATCTTAATTAATATATTAATTTATTACTAGTATTTATACTTCGTTAAATTCGATATTATTAGAAAACTACTAAGCTTTTTATTCCTAAAGCGCTATTTTAATATCTAGTTCGAGAGATTATATAAAATATATAATTAAATTATAATTTCCGATAATAATTAATTACTCTAGGGGTATTATAAAAGGCGACGGAGTATTATATAATTATATTATTTTCTAATAAGTTCTAAGCCTATTATATTACTAAATATATTAATTTTTAGAATTTATAATAGCGAATTTTACTACTATATATATTAAGTATATAATTATTTAGGCGAAGGATATTAAATTATTAAAAAATCCAACGGGGGTATATAGAGGAAATATTAATATTTTATAATATTTAGTATAATAAAATTTTAATATATTATATTTATTTTCTTTATAATAAATCGTGAATATATATCTAGTAAAAGAAATTAAGAATATATTAAAATAACTAGTATAATTTAAAGTTAGAATAAAGATTAATATAATTAGGGTACGTATTAAAAGAGTATATTAATTAACTATAATTATTAACCTTATAGAGAGGGTAGAGATAAAGAATAATAAAGAATCTCTTTCTTTTTTTATTTTCTTTTAGTATTTTCTTCTCTTCTTTATTTATTCCCTTCCCTTCTCTATTCCGCGGCGTATTTCCTAGTACCGCGAAAATACGGTTTCGTCTAATACGCCGCGAGATATTAATTAACGGATATATATACCGTATAGCCCGGGGTTTAGAGTAAGATACTTTAATATTAACGAGTAAATATAAACCCCCGAAATAGGGTTTTAAATATTATAATATTATAAAGATATCCTATAGTTACTACGTTATATTTATAAGGTTACGGCGGGGGAGTAGATTTTCGATATTAAATAAATATAGTTCTTTAAATACCTTGGCCTACTCTTTAATAATTAATAGCGGGCTCTATATAACTCTTTCTATTCTTTTTTTCTATAAGGTTTTAGGGTAATTTTAGCGGGACCTTTTATTTCCTCGCCGTAAAACTATAATTAATACTAGGTTATTAGGAGTTACCCTATCCGTTAATCTCTATCCTTTAATATTATTTTATAGTAATAGGAATTAGAGACGCGAGGAGTAAATAAATAAAATAATCTATTAAATTTAATTAAAAATAAAATATTACGACTATTATTATCACGGGGTAGACTTTAGTAAGAGTATTATTATAAATATTTATTAAGATAGCGGGCTGAGCCCTACCGCTAGCTCTATCGGGACTAGAGTAATATTAAAATTCTAATATATTAAAACTAAATCCTCTATAGAATAATTAATATCTTTTATACTATATACTATTATATTGACCCCGTATTAAATAGTAGTAACGATATTACTAATATAGAACTATACTTCTTTTATATTAATAAGAACGATTATATTAATTATAAATAATAAAATAACCTCTAAAACGACTAATATACTCCCTATTAACTACTATATTTAAAATAATTTACTTTATATCAATAACGAGCCTTATTTATATTATATTTATTTAGTATTTCTATACCGTACCCTACTACCTTAAATAAATACTTCTAAACTTTTTATTAAATTATTAAATTAACTTATTTAATACTCTTTTTATTTAGGGTATCTATAATAAATACGAAACTAAATATTTAGAACGTCTCTTTATTTATTTCTCTTTTATTAATATAATTATTTATTTTAATAAACTACTTACTAGGTAAATATCTAACTTAGTAAATATATTACTAATTATATTTTTTACGCTTCCACTATAGAAAAAGAATATTAGAATACTAGTTTTATAATACTACTCTTATTATTCGCCTAATATTACTACTTTTAATATTTATTATTAATTATTACCCTAGTTATTACTCTAAAAGAAATTTAATTAAACTTTATTATAATTAATTTTACTTTCTATTTATAAGAATTTCTACTATTAAATAAATATATCTTAAAATAAATAAAAGTTATTCTTAACGTTAAATAAATAATTATTTAGATAATTATATAGTCTCTTTATCCTCCTATTAAAGTACCTCTTTAATATTTATTAAAGAAGGGCCGGAAAGCGAAGTAATCTAATAATAACCTCTCGGAGTATATTAAATTTAAATAGCCTATTATATAACTACCCTAAATTATTAATAAAATAGTCGTAATACCGTTTATTAATATTTTCCGAAGGGATATTAAAGAGTTATATTAATATTTATAAAAAAAATAACTTTTAAAGGACGAATTTAAAAATAAAAAATTTATAACTCCTCCCGAGCCTAAATAACCTACTATAGATTCCGAATAAATTATATAATTTATAGAATCGCTAGAAATTTAGGTCTTTATTATTAGGTTAGTAATTAAAATAAAGAAAAACTTAATAAAATCTTAAAACTTATTAAAAGTAAATAATTTAACTAGTTAAAATAATATTAATATTAAAATAAGCGCTTAAAATAAGTTAAAACTCGAAGAGATTAAATTCTTCGACTCTAAAAATAATAAAAAGGATAACTTATTTATTTAAAAAAAATATATTATATATAAAAACGTTTTCGACTTTAAGGATCGCGTTAACGATATAATTAAATAATACGGCGAAGAGGAGGTATAAAAACTTTTATTTTTATATTTTAAGGAAATAACCCTTAAATAATTCTCGAATAAACTAAATATTAATATTAAAATATTAATATATACCTTCGCTAGCCCTAAATAAATAGATTATTTTATTAAACGATTCAAAATAAAAATACTAGAAGTTATACGTAAACTTCGTTTTAATAAATATAGATTTATTTAAATATATACTAGTAAAACGCCTAGGTAATATATAAATAAAATATTTAATTTAACTAAGGCCGCCGATATTCTTAGCGTATATTAATAAATATTTATAATCTACGATTATATTAATTTTAATTTTAAGTCTTTTATTAATCCGCCTAAACTTAATATCCTATTAAATAAATTCTTTAATTTATTTAATATTAAAGAAGAAGCCTAACTAGGATTAATATAAAATAATAAAATAACTAGGCCTCTATATCGGTAAAGCGGTAAACTCGTATTTTATCGAAAAAGATAGAAAAGGCGCTTAGATTTATTTAGCTCATATACTAGCCCTAGAGATCGATTTAATACCGGAGTTACTAAATATATATTTAATACCTCGACTTATTTTAAATAATTTTAAATAAATTAAAATAAATTAGTTTAAATAGTACCGGCGGTAAATAATTAGATATATATAATTATAAGTAAATAATATAGTCTATAATACCGCGTTAATTTAGGGGGTATTACGCGCGTATATAATTTTTATAAATTTTTATAATTTAAAATCTAAATTAAATTAATATAGTTATAGCGCTCTATATAGACTTAGCGAGCTACCCGGCGCTAGTAGAAAATCACGGATTTAAAATCTTAAATCCGAGGTTACTATTTTTAGGATTTTTATTTAAAATGATTTTTTTTTTTTTTTTTTTAGATTAATATTCTCTTTTTATTATTTTTCCGCCTAAAGTAATAAAAGACGTATTTAGTACCTCGATTTTCTTATACGATCTCCCGCTTTATTAATATACCGCCTCCTAAATTAAAGGGTTTACGGTAAAGTTAATAGAATTATTAATAATTTAACCGGTTCTAGTTATAATAGAATTAATTATCTTAAATTACTTTTTATTAATTTATTAATCCGGCCTATTAGAATATACTAAATATCTTTTAAATATAGTAGTAACCTCGTTAAATTCAACCGCTATTTATTTAGTTATAAATTATTAATAATAGTACTAGAAATATATCTTTCCCTTTTAAAAATAAAAATCGTCCTAATTTTTAACTACGTTAAGAAAACCGCGGGCCCATAATCGGTAGTTATAATTTTAATTATTTCGGGTAATAGTAAATACTCTTTAAATATATAATTATTTACTATAAAACCGAGGTATAAAAGAATTATTCTTAAGAAAATAATATTATAAAGTTATAAATAAAAGAGTAATCTACGTTTAATATTAATTACGTTAATAAATAAAGCTAGGATTAATAGTAAAATAATTACTATAATAAATAAAACGAAATAACTAGTTATTAAATAACTATTATTAATATATCTAAATAAATCGAGTATCGTATATATAAAGAGTCGTTCTCTTTTAAAAATATACTATATATATATTTTAAAAGTTAAGGTTTAGGTAAAAACTCTATTAAAACCTCCTACCCTAAATATTTAATTATAAATATTATTTAGAAAAGTAGATAGTCTTTAGTAATAAACGAGAATATAAAAACCTATTATTAGGTTAAAACGAATAACGAATTACTAAAATAGAAACCTATTATTAAATTAAACTATAACTCTTCCAAAAACACGGGAATAGGATAAACGTTTAGGAAATATTAATATACCGGTATTCGGGTCGGCCTAGACTCTAGAATTAAAAAACTAAAGCCTTGATTTATTACGGGGTAGACTTTAGTAGGAGTATTATTATAAATATTTATTAAAACGACGGGCTAAGCCCTACCGCTAGCCCTATCGGGACTAGAGTAATATTAGGATTCTAGTATATTAAAACCAAATCCTCTATAGAATAATTAATATCTTTTATACTATATATTATTATATTAACCCCGTGTTAAATAGTAGTAATAACGTTACTAACGTAGAACTATACCTCTTCTATATTAGTAAGAACGATTATATTAATTATAAATAGTAAAATAACTCTTAAAACGACTAATATACTCTCTATTAATTATTATATTTAAAATGATTTACTCCGTATCGATAACGAGTTTTATTTATATTATATTTATTTAGTATTTCTATATCGTACCCTACTACCTTAAATAAATATTTCTAAACTCTTTATTAAGTTATTAAAATAACTTATTTAGTACCCTTTTTATTTAGGGTATCTATAATAAATATAAAACTAAATATTTAAAATATCTCTTTATTTATTTCTTTTTTATTAATATAATTATTTATTTTAATAAATTATTTATTAAATAAACGTCTAGCCTAAGAAATATATTATTAATTATATCTCTTATATTTCCGCTATAGAAAAAGAATACTAGAATACTAGTCTTTTAATACTACTTTTATTATTCGCTTAGTATTATTATTTTTAATATTTATTATTAATTATTACCCTAGTTATTACCCTAGAAGAAGTTTAACTAAACCCTATTATAATTAATTTTATTTTTTATTTATAAGAATTTTTATTATTAAATAAATATATCCTAAAATAAGTAAAAGTTATTTTTAATATTAAACGAGTAGTTATTTAAATAATTATATAGTCTTTTTATTCTCCTATTAAAGTATCTCTTTAATATTTATTAAAAAGGGGCTAGAAAGCGAAGTAATTTAATAATAATCTCTCGGAGTATACTAAATTTAAATAGCCTATTATATAGTTACTTTAGATTATTAATAAAATAATTATAATACCGCCTATTAATACTTTCCGAAGGGATATTAAAGAGTTACGTTAATATTTATAAAAAGAATAATCTTTAGAGGACGAATTTAAAAATAAAGAAATTATAACTCCTCCCGAGCCTAAATAACCTATTATAGATTCCGAATAAATAATATAATTTATAAAATCGCTAGAAATTCGAGCCTTTATTATTAGGTTAGTAATTAAAATAAAGAAAAACCCGGTATCGGTAAAGCGGGAGACTATATAAGAAAATCGAGGTATTAAATACGTCTTTTACTACTTTAGGCGGAAGAATAATAAAAAGAGAATATTAATCCAAAAAAAAAAAATTATTATTTTAAATAAAAATCCTAAAAATAGTAACTTCGGATTTAAGATTTTAAATTTATAATTTTCTATTAATATTAAGTAACTCGTTAAGTTTATATAAAGCGTTATAACTACGCTAATTTAATTTAGATTTTAAATTACGTTAATTTACGAAAATTATATACGCGCGTAATACCCCCTAAGTTAGCGCGGTATTATAGATTATATTATTTATTTATAATTATATATATTTAATTATCTACCGCCGGTACTATTTAGACTAGTTTATTCTAATTTATTTAAAATTATTCAAAATAAATCGAGGTATTAAATATATATTTAGTAACTCCGGTATTAAATTAATCTCTAGGGCTAGTATATGAGCTAAATAGATCTAAGTGTCTTTTCTATCTTTTTTGATAAAATACGAGCTTATTATTTTACCGATAAATAGAATCTTAAAACTTATTAAAAATAAATAACTTAATTAATTAAAATGATATTAGTATTAAAATAAACGCCTAGAATAAATTAAAATTCGAAAAGATTAAATTCTTCGACCCTAAAGGCGATAGGAAGGATAATTTATTTATTTTAAAAAAATATATTATATATAAAAACGTTTTCGACTTTAAGGATCGCGTTAATAATATAATTAAATAATACGACGAAGAGGAGGTACGAAAACTTTTATTTTTATATTTTAAAAAAGTAACCCTTAAATAATTCTCGAATAAATTAAATATTAATATTAAAGTATTAATATATACCTTCGCTAACTCTAAATAAATAAGTCGTTTTATTAAATAATTTAAAATGAAAATATTAAAAGTTATATATAAACTTTGTTTTAATAAATATAAATTCGTTTAAATATATATTAATAAAACGTTTAGGTAGTATATAAATAAAATATTTAATTTAACTAAAGCCACCGATATTCCTAGTATATATTAATAAATATTTATAATCTACGATTATATTAATTTTAATTTTAAGTTTTTTATTAATCCGTCTAAACCTAACGTTTTATTAGATAAATTCCTTAATTTATTTAATACTAAAGAAGAAGTCTAGTTAGGAATAATATAAAGTAATAAAATAACTAAATCTCTACCGGCTCCTAAACTAAAGGGTTTATAATAAAGTTAATAAAATTATTAATAACTTAACCGGTTTTAATTATAATAAAACTAGTTACTTTAAATTACTTTTTATTAATTTATTAATTCGGTTTATTAGAATATATTAAATATCCTTTAAATATAGTAGTAATTTTATTAAATTTAACTACTACCTATTTAGTTATAAATTATTAATAATAATATTAGAAATATATCTTTCCCTTTTAAAAATAAAAATAATTTTAACTTTTAACCGCGCTAAGAAAACCGCGGGCCTATAACTAGTAGTTATAATTTTAATTATTTCGGGTAATAATAAATACCCCCTAGGTATATAATTATTTACTATAAAACCGAGATATAAAAAAACTATTCTTAAGAAGATAATATTATAGAGTTATAAATAAAAGAGTAATCTATATTTAATATTAATTATATTAATAAATAAAGCTAGGATTAATAGTAAAACGATTATTATAATAAATAAAACGAAATAACTAGTTATTAAATAACTATTATCGATATACCTAAATAAGTCGAGTATTATATATATAAGAAGTTATTCTCTTTTAAAAACGTACTATATATATATTTTAAAAATTAAAGTTTAGATAGGAACTCTATTAAAGCCTCCTACCTTAAATATTTAATTATAAATATTATTTAAAAGAATAAATAGTTTTTAGTAATAGACGAGAATATAAAAACCTATTATTAGGTTAAAACGAATAACGAATTACTAAAATAGAAATTTATTATTAAATTAAACTACGACTCTTCTAAAAATACGGGAATAGGATAAGTATTTAGGAAGTATTAATATACCGGTATTCGGGTCGGCCTAAACCCTAGAATTAAAATAAAAAAAAACTATAAAGATATTAACTATAAAGTAATTATCGTTAACTATAAATTTATAGTATATTTCTTTTTAAAAGTTAGAATCCGTACTATAATAACCCTACTCTAAATTACCGGTATTAATATTAATTATTATATTATTTCTAAATATATCGTTACCTCTTTATATTTCCCCGGGAAAAATAAAAGTAGTAATAAAGTAATAGCCGAAACCGCCCCTAAGAAAGTCTATATTATAGATAATTTTAAAGTAAATATATTTATTAATATAGACGTTATAGCCCCTAAAGGGATAAATATATTAGTATCTCGGTAAATAATCTATATCGGTAGTTACGAGGTAGAGTACTTTATCGACGTTTATTTAAAAAGTATAAATATGAACCGGTCGGTATATACTACGAAAATAAGAGTTATCCCCCTATAAACTACGGTAATTATCGAAGTCTATAAACTTAATTTATTAATACGAGACTATTTCTTTAAACTAGTAGATATTAACTTATACCTCTTTACCGAAATCGTTAACGATAGAATAAAATTAGTATTTATAAAGAATAAGACGGATAAATACGTTAAAATCCCTAGGAATATAAAGTTAGGCTAAGTAGTCGAGGTTTAATTTAATAATTATTATAATATTACTATAAATAATAACGACGTTCGCGAGCTCGCTATACGAAGGCCTCTATAAAAGTATGAAGAAACTTTTATTAAAAACGTTTTTAATAGTATAGTTACCGCTAGTATTAATTTATTACTTTTTAAATAGTTTTTAGAGGGTAAAGATATAAAGAACCTAATTAGTTCCTAACCTTCTATTCTATTAATAGAGGTAATTACTTCGGTAAAGAATAATATCCTCTTAAATACGCCGCGGAATAGGGAAGAGAAGAGATAAAACTAACCCCTATTCTCTTCCCCGGAGTAGGGAAGGGAATAAATAAAGAAGAGAAGAGAATATTAAAAGAAAATAAAGAAAGAAAGGGATTTCTTATTATTTCTTATCCTTACTCTTTTTATAAAACTAATAGTTATAGCCGATTAACGCGCTCTTTTAACGCGTACTTTAATTATATTAATCTTTATCCTAACCTTAAGTTATACTAGTTATTCTAATATATTCTTAATTTCTTTTATTAAATATATATTCACGATTTATTATAAAGAAAATAAATATAATATATTAAAATTTTATTATACTAAGTATTATAGAATATTAATATTTTCTTTATATACCTTCGTTAGATTTTTTAATAATTTAATATCCTTCGCCTAAATAGTTATACACTTAGTATATATAGTAGTAAGATTCGCTATTATAAATTCTAAAAATTAGTATATTTAGTAATATAATAGGCTTAAAATTTATTAGAAAATAATATAGTTATATAATACTCCGTCGTCTTTTATAATATTTTTAGAGTAATTAGTTACTATCGGAAATTATAGTCTAATTATATATCTTATATAATCTCTTAAACTAGACGCTGAAATAGCGCTTTAGGAATAAAAAGCTTAGTAGTTTTTTAATAATATCGAATTTAGCGAAGTATAAATACTAGTAATAAATTAGTATATTAATTAAGATAAAATTAAGTGAAAAGACGAAATATTTACGTCTTTAATTTATACGGCGTCGACGGGTTATAGGAATAACTTTTATCTTTTATCTCTACTTCTTAACTTACCGTCGTAGGAATTTCGTTATAACTAGGGCTTTTTAAATTATTAGAGGGTATATATTAATACTTTTATTATTATTTTAAACTAGTTTTTTACCCGATAATTAAACTAGATCTCCGTTTATATCCTTTACTTTCTCTATATTAATAGATTAGTATAATAATTATAATAAATCTAGAATAAAAAGTAAGATATTTACGATTTATAAATTTTTTTAAGGTCTAAAATTTCTCCTATTTTTAAAATTAGGATTTCTTAGCCCTAGGGGCTATAAATAATAATAAATTAATATATTAATTATAATAAGACTAGGATATAAATTAAATATTTCTTATTTTAAACTTTCGTTATTATTTTAACTAAAGTAATATATTAATATAATAATTAGGATAATATTAAGAGAAAGGGTTAGGAAAATTACTACCTAAAACTTTATCTTAAATTAGATTTATAACTTTCTTTTTCTTCTTTATCTTTTTATCTCTACGAGTTTTTTAATTTATAAATATTTTATCTTAAATAGTTAAACGCGTAGACTTTCTTTTACCGAGTAATTTTAGATCTTCGAGCTCTAATTAATTAATCTATAATAAGATTCTTAAATTACGCTTAGTACTAATTAATATCTAGGTAGAATCCGGCTCTTCTTATTTAATAACCGGCTCTTAATATTTAACTACGTATTTAATCTCCGTAATAAAGTACTATTTATATAGTAGATTATAAAGTCTCCCTTTATAATATAAATAAAATTAATTTAAATCTAAATAAGGAAAATAAGATAAATAATTAATAAACGGATTATATTAATATTAATAGTTATTATCGTCTAGATTATATTTACTAGGTATAGGCGGATTTATATATAAAGTTATATTTAGAGCCGTTATAACTAAAGTAATTAATAACGGTTTATTTATATAGTTATATATATTGATTCTAGGTTTTTCCGGATTATAGTATATTATAGATTCCTTATTATATATAAACTCGTCGAATTCGAACTTATTTAGGGGAGTATCTAAGCGATATTATAATTTATAAAAATAATTAATACTTTTATCCTAATCTTTATACTAGTAATCTTATTTATTTAGTATCTTTATATATATTTATTTAGGAGCTACTAGATTCGATAGTTTATAGAGGAGGCGTTTTTTATATTTTATAATTTTAATTAATACTATTTATCCTAGACTTTACCCTAGTAACTTTACTATAATATTATTTTACGATTAAGTAGCTTCGGTTTAAATAAGTAGTAAAGAAGTTATTAACTATAATCTATATATAATATTAATATTATTTGTCCTAATCTTTATCCTAGTAACTTTATTAGGTTAAAATTAAATAATCTTTTAAAGAAAGACCTTACGTATAATAATAAAAGATATAATAATAGTAAATATTACGATAGTTAGGCGTTTTATTAGTAAATTCCCTAATTATATTTAATTTTACCTTACTTATAACGACGAAAGAATTAGGGGATATAGAGAAGAAAGCGCCTATATAGGTCGTTAGAAATTAATTATATTAATCTATATACTAATAAATATACTATATTTTATTTTCGATTAATTAAAGATTCCTAGAGTAATATCGTTAATATAGTTTAGATATTAGAATAAGATTAAGGTACGAAGTAAATAAGATAATAGGATTTATAACGTTAAAAGCGGGATTCGGAATTAACGCCGCTATTATTTATTTCTAGTCGATTAACAAAATATTATATATTAAGGTATAGACTTCTATCCTAATTTAATAAACTATAGAAACTAATAAAACTATTTATTAATTTCATAATTATTAAATTTAAATAATTTAATTTATAAGTAAATAGTAAATTAAAAATTTATAACTCGAAGAAAGGCTTTATTAAATTACTAGATATAAAGATTAAAATAAAGATAATAAACTCTTAAACTATATATATATTTTATAATATATCTTTAGTTAGTAGATATACTCTTTAATTATCGTATAAAATATATATTTTTTAAAGCTAGAGTAACCCGTTTATTATAAATCGCGTAAAGATTAAATACTATAATCGAAGTTAATTATTATATCGATAAAGATAATTCATAATTTATTTATAAATTCCTTAATTAATATCGCCTCTACGGTTTTTTATAACGCGTTTAACGCCGTAGATTAGATCCGAAAATAACGTTTATATAACGTATATATAATTTCGCGGATAAGGCGCGTAAAGGATAACTTCGGGATTAAAAAATTAATTATCTTTTAAAAAAGCCTAATTTTTTATAGAGTAACGACTAGTAAACTTAGCGAATTCGAGTTTAATATAAAGAGATCTTATTTACTACCGTTTTTTAATCGTCTACTTTATACCGCGATTTTCTTTACTCGAGCTTTTCAAAAGGAATTTTATATATATTAAATATCTTTCTTACTACCTTTAAACTCCGCCGGTTAATAAAAGATTAAAAGCCCCGGCTAGTTATCGTTATATCGTATAAACCGTTAAAGAGTTTAAGATTAATATTAGCCGTACTTTTTATAATAACTAGAAATATAATTATTAATATTAATTAATAAGGATTTAGTTAAGTTTCGGTAGGAATTTATAAAAAAGAGTACGGATATCGGATAACTACGTATTTATAATTATTATAACGGGTAACTTAACCTATTATATATAAAAGAGTCGTAGATCTACTTTATTATTATATTTTATTAAATATTTTTATCGTAAACTATTCCTCGGTTATAAAATATAGTTTATCTAAATAAACTATATAATTATAATATAATTATTAAATCCTTTTACTTTCTTATTCTCTTTATTTATCTATATAATTTATACCTAGAATATCTTAAAGTAATAGTTTCGCCCTAGAGAATTTTATATATAATTAATATTTTTCTCCTCTTAGTATAATACTCTAGGATACCTCGTTTACGGTAAAAGTTTCTACCGAATATTTTACGATTAAAGATAACGACTACCGTTATTATATATATAAACTAGAAATAGCTATCGACTTCCTCGTATAATTTTATATATAATAATAGTATTATAATTAAAAAAGGAAATATAAAATTAATAGAATAAAGGGTTATATATTAAATTTTTTATAAACCTTCTAAAAATTAACTCCGGAGTAGGAGTATTTCGATTATAATATTATAATAAATATTAAGAAGCCGAGGAATATCTATAAAAAATATAATTATATAATATTAAGGATTAATATTATAAATAGTATAAAAACGTATCTCGAATTAAGGAAATATAAAAGGAAAGTTTTAATATATAAAATAAAGCCGATTTAATATATACTCTCGTTTAAAGATTAAGTATATTATTATCCTTTTAAATAATAAATATAAAGATTAATATAAATTCTTAATTATATAATTTAGAGGACTAAAAAAAAAGTTAATATATTAAAATTTAACGACTAGGAGGTAATTTAGGAGGACTTCTTTAAATTATTTATATAAATAATTATCGGGCTTAGACTCTCTTTACGATTTATTAATAATATCAATATATAACGAGTATTTGAATATATTAATATTTAATTTATTCTCCCTTCTACGTTAATAGTTAAAAACTATATAATAAAGAAATATTAAGAGATTTAACCTCTTCTCCTTTAGGACTTATTTAACGACGGTATTAAAATTATTTTTATACTAGACTTATAGTCTTCTAGAAACCGGTAGAGTTATATAATTATAAATATGTACTTTATCGTATCGGTAACTCCGGAAACCCCGATTTCTACGTATTTCATACCGAAATTATACAAAATGCTAGAAATACGTATCTGCTCATATCCCGCATTCTAAACACATTATGCACCGATTAAGCAGCGATATTACACCGATTTAGCAACTTTTTTTTTTTTTTTTTTTGAACTTTAACTTTTTATAGTATCTAGAATAGGGCCCCTATATAGGAATATAAATATCTTACTAAATCTATTTTTAGCCTAGATTCCGAATTTTTAATTAGATTTTTACTAGCGTTGCCCTATAGGGCTATAAAGCTACTTTTAGGATGAAGTTTAGCGCTCCTACGCAGACCTTAACTTTAACTTAAAAATCTTGGCGCCAAGATTTGCCAAGGCTGCAAAATGCGCATTTTGCACCGATTAAGTAGCGATTTTACAGAACTGTTTTTCCGAACTTGCCGATTATTTTCCTAAAATCGTATATATTTATTCGGCGACTAGCGATAATAATATTACGAGGTACTTTTAGCTTTTAAATCTATAAAAGGTAAATATAATAATAGAAGTCTAACCGGGTACCTAAATATTATTATCCGTTATTATAATTTAAAGAACCGTATTATATCGATTATTATAAATAACGCCTTTAATAATACTATAATATATTAGTTACTCGAGACGATATCCGCGGAGGAGAGTATATAGTTTATAATTATAAGAAAGAAGTTTAAATACGAGCTTCGCGAAGTTTATAACGAATTAGGCTTTTTTATAAATACTAGAATTTATCGAGTCTTATACTTTTTTTATATTATTTAACTAGGTTTAAAGGAATTTTTTAATACTATTAAAATCTCGTTAACGAATAAAGACTTTTAGAAGGATTAAGACGAAAAAGTAAATAAATAAAAACTTTCTAATATAGGAAAAGAACCCGGGATTTTATTTACTTTTATAAAAATACGTATTCTTAATTTTATATTAATCTTTATATTTATCTTTATTTATTTATTAAATTTAGGGTATATAGATTCGTAAAGCCTCTATTTATTTTAATAAAAATAATTAACGACGCGAGCGCTTTTAAGATATCTAAAAAAGGTTTAATAATAAGAAATATTAATCGACTAAATTAATTTAGGGATAAAGAATATATAATAAAAAATACCCGAACGAATTTACTACGCTAAAGTTTTTCTAGGATATAATAATTAGGTAGGACTTAATATACTATATATTAATCTAGGCCGGAAGATTAAAGCCGGTATTAGAAAAGTTCTTTCGCGAGTAAAGAGAGTAGTTATAAATAAACGATAATGAATAGAATTAAATAAACTACCTTATCGAGTTTAATAAACCATTTTATCGGTATATATAAACGATTAATACTTTATATATACCGATTATTTATATAGCCTTTTCGGTCTATAATACTCTATTTAATTATTTTAAAAATGAGGAGAAAAAGCTTAAGATTAAAAGTATAAATTAGAAAAAGTCTATATTAATAAGTTTAAAGAAGGTTTAGGTTAAATTAAAATAATATTATTTTTAAACCTAATTAATTTTATATAATATAGTAACTCTCCTAAATTCTATTAGAAAAACGATTATATTCTAGGGTTAAGATTAGAATAAAGAGATTAATAAAGAGTAGGAGGATTACTACTAGGAATAATTTAAGAAGTAGTTTAATCGGTATATATTTATTACTAGTTAAGAGAAAGTATATACTAAAAAAAATATCGGTATAAATACTCTTAAACGTTTTATTAAGGGTAAGAAAAAGATATTAATTCCGAAGAGTCGGAGTAATAAGTTTTAAAGCTACCGCGAAACGAGTAAATTTATTATTTATATTAATCTTTATATTAATAACTATATCGGTTAATTTAATATAAGATTTAATAATAAAAATAAATCTATATTTAATAAATAGAAGGAACTTTCGTTATATTATAATTATCTCTTTTATACCGCCCGTAATATTCTAGTTATACCTTCTACGGGGGTTAGATATAAGCGAGTATTTAATATTACTAATTAATTATATTTAGCCTAAAAATCTTATAATCCGGAAACCTTCTCGGCTTTAATAGTCCTTAATCGCTTTTAATTTAAAAAGAACGAAATAATAATATTATAATAAAACCTAGATTAAGAAGAGATAATAATATTTAAAGAATACGAAGTAGAGGTAAAGAGGCGGGAAAAGAATATAATAAAGAGTAAGGATAAAGATTTAATTAATAATATAAATAAAGGCTAGTCTAATAACCTTATAGAAAAAGAATTTAAAGAATTTTCTAGGACTCCTATTATTAATTTAACTTATAAAGAAATAAAAATTAAAGAATATAATTCTAGCCCTTAAGTAAAACGTCCTATAATTATATTATAAATAAAATATTAATATTATAAATAGACTCGAGAAGGCGTAAAAGATAAATATATAAATTTATAAACTAGATTTTCCGAGTATATAATAAATTAGAGTTCTTCGAAACGCTCGTATTCGACCTAAGACTCTACGTTAAAAAATTTAATAATAAAAAAGAAATCGAATATAGGATTATTCTCTAAGTCGTAGGCGATATCTAGGTTTTATATAATAATTAAATATCTAGGCTATAATGGCTTAAAGATTATATAGGGAAACGAGTCTTTAAAACCGATTTTACTAAAGTTGATTAAAAAGACTAGACTTTTCTAAAAATCTTTATAAGATAATAGAAATATAGGTAGGACTCTAAAGGATAAAAAGAGATAAAACGGGAGCTAGAATTACGATTAATAATAGAATATAAATAAGATAGGTATAAAGATTATTATATTAATAAATTTTCGGGTGTTTTAGTAAACTAACTATAATAAATATTAATTTAAATAATTAATCGTACCTAGTAAAAATATATTTAAAAATCTAAACGAATTTACTACCTCTTTCTAATTTTATAGTAATTTTATAAACTCCTTAAATTAAATAATTTATTCTAGCTCCTTTTCGAGTTTCTTATATTTATTAAATTTCTAAAATACCTTTACCCTCTTTATTATCTCGGTATACTCCGGTCCTAAAAGTATCCCGAATATTTATTTTATACTTTCTTTATCTTTATCTAGTATTTATCTACGTTTAATAAAATTATAATTATTAAGTTATAATTAATTAAGTCCTAGTATCGTAATTTATTTACAATTATCCTCGTCTAGCGCTACGTACTTATTTGTTCCTCGGATATCCTATTAATTTCCGTTAAATAATTTATAAATCTTTAGATTTATAGTAAACTAAAAGGTTATATTATATTATAATACGCGTTTAAGTTTATCGAAGACCTTATTAAATTATAGTAAATATTTTTATAACCCTTTATATATATATTAATTTATAATTAATATTAAATAGTATATAGATTAGTATAAAAATATATTAGATAATTATTTCTTCGTATATACGAGAACCTTATATATTTATATTTTTTTAGCGAATATTTATTATAGTATTTAATCTTCGTTTATAGCGATTTAAATACTATAGTCTAGTATCTTCGATAATTATTATAAATTATTTATATTATACTTTATTAACCTAATATAATTAAAGTCTTAATAGTATCCTTTTAATTTTCTTTTTTAATATCGCTCTTTATATTATAATTTTCCTCGTCGTTTATTTTCTATCGAATTTAAAATATATAATCTATTAATTTTAACGAATTTTCTAAATCCTTTAAGGGCTTTTTATTTATCTAATTTAAATTTTTATTATTATCGATAATTATCTCTCTACCTAAAGACGCGCCGACGGTTTTCGTAATAACGCGGGTATATTTACCCTAGAAAACCTTATTACGTTACTACGTATTAGTCCCGTTTAAATAATATAATATAAATTAGTATAAAGATTAATATATACTTTTTATTAATAATATCGATCTTCGCCTATTAAATTATTCTTTATTAATTTATAATTAATAGATTTATTTATCCTTTATTACGTATTAAAGTCTTTTCTACTCGTCGAATCGCTTTTTAATTAATAATTTTAACTAGCTCTACTTAAAGCTCTTTTATAAAACGATTTATTAAACGGTTTCTTAATTTTATTATATTAAGGTTTTTATTTAATTCCTCTTCGGCCTTTTTTTTTCTTTATTTATTAAATAGACGACTTCGATTACTTCGTTTTAAATTAAATATAGATAAGAACTAGCCTAAAATTTACTTCTCTTCGTCGGCTATAAAATAATTAGCGATATATATAATATATTAGTCTATTCTAATATTTATTATTCGGTATTAAGTCTAACTAGTATTTAAATATAAATTAGTTCTAGGTTTCTTAATCTTCTAACTTAATTATAAAATAATTAATAAAAATTATTTTATATTATCCTTTTTTATCATTTACTATTTAATATTATAATAATATTTATAATAAACTTTAACTAAAGAGACTAGTTATTTTAGATATATTAATCTTTATATTCTTTAAATTTTAATATAAATCTAAATTCTTATTTAATTATTATTAAGAGGGAGAATTCCGCGATAAAGTAACTACTAAATAATACTAGGTATAAAGATAAATATAATTATAAGAAATTAAATAATAAAAGAGCCGGATATTAAAATATCCGAGTAATTTAACGAGTTTATTAATTAAATAAATAATTAGTAAAATCTAGAAGTAAAAGGAAAATATAAACGATATAAAAGTAAATTATTAGCGCGGTATTAATAGCCACTATAATATTATACGATATAAATAATCTTAATTATCCTAGAAAATTATAATTACTAAATCGAAGATTTATTAAGAGTCTAGGGTTTAATATATCTAATATTAATAAATCTAATCTAGTTACTATATTATATTTATATATATTTAATATAATTAAATTATTAAATCTTTATAAATATATAAATAAATATATTAAAATATTTAATATATCTAGTAAAAGTATTTAGAAATATACTAGACCGTCTAGTATAACCCGCGGTTAAGATAAAGATTAATATAATTAGAGTACGTATTAAGATAGCGCGTTAATAAGTTATAGTATTAACCTTATAGGGAGAATAGGGAAGGGATTCCTTATTATTCTCTTCCTTTTCTTATTCTAGGGAAGAGAATTACCGAGTTTTTATTCCTTTCCCTTCCCTTCCCCGGTTCCCTTCCTTGGCCGGGGAAGAGAAGGAATTCCTTACCCTATTCTATAATATACTCTTAAATAGTATTACTATTTATAGTAAATAACCGGAGCTAGTAAAGATTATTAATTAATTCTTTATATTTTAGATAGAAGGAGGCTTTATTAATATTCTAGAAAACAAATAAATACGTATATTACTTCGTGTCGATTAGGAAAATAAAGTACCTAAAATAGTATATATTTATCTTATAAATAACGAGAGCCGGAAGATTATTAACGAAATCTTTAATAAATTATATATTTAGGGACGGTTTAAATAGATAATATAAATTACTTTATTTAATTTCCTAGTCTTCGTTATTTAAACTATAAAATTAGACGGTATTAAAAAGGGTCGTACTATTATTAATATTCGAGGTTTAAATATTATAGTTATAGTAGACGTCTACTATTTACCTCTATAGAATAATATAATTAGCGCCGTTAAGGGTTATTATTAGATTACTATTATCGACACTATTAATTTCTTCTATTAATAGCGTGTATACTCTAAGAATAAATATAAACTCACTATCGTATTATACCGCGGTCAAGAGACTTTTAATATTATAGTAATATTATTTAAAAACTCGTTTATATACATATAGCGGTAAATAGACTAGATTCTATATATTTATAAAATATTCGGCCGAGTATATATTAATAATATTATAATATTCTTTTAGACCCTCGAGGATTATATTTAATATTTATATACTATATTTTCTTTATTCGCTAAATTTAATATTTTAATTAATCTTAAAAAGGCGTTTATCGGTTATTCGTTAATTATACTATTTAACTAGAAGGTTAACTCGTTCGGGTTATTAATTTCTAAAGAAAAGTTTATAATTATTAAATAACTAATTTTCTCTTAAATATTAATAATATTTAAAACGTATCTAGGAATAATTAATTAACTAAAAAATTATATAAAAGATTATACTACTCTAGCTAGGTTTTTATAAAATAAAAAAACCGCGTTATTAAATAGAGTACCCCTTATAGGCGCTTAGCGATAGGAATATATTAAGAAAACTAGTTTTAAATTATATTCTCTATAAAAGATTTATTTATTTAAAATTATTTAGAATACCCTTTCTAAGCCTTCCTTTCTATATTACTTCGACGATAAAAAGGAATTATTTATCGACTTTAATACTAGTAAAGAATTCGGTTACGAGGTTATAATTTATTATATTATAAAAAAACTAAAAGACCCGTATCCCGACTAGAAATAAATTTAGTTTATCCTTTTCCTTAACCGACTTTTTAAAGATATAGAAATATACTATTAACTTATTAAAATAGAACTAGTAGAAATAATATAGATATTTATTAAAATTAAATATATAGTCGAATTAACCCCGAAGATAATTATTTATATTAATTATAGAGTTACGTTTAGTATAATTAAATAAATAAATATAACTATCTTATTTATAATAAAGACTAATTTACGTATTATATAGGCCTTAAATTATATTTAGTATTTTTGAAATATAAAAATCTATTATAAACCTAGCGTTAAATATATAGTACTAGATACTCTATCTCGACTATATTAGAAGGACGTAGTTAGGGACTTTTTAGAAAACGAGCTAGATATACTTTAAGTATATATATATAAAGTCTATATATTAATAGAAATAAATATATAATTTAAATAAGAATTACTTTAAGGGTATTAAAATAACGATTTTTAAATTAAAATAAATTATATATTTAACTATAACGTAGAAACCGGCGAGGACGTCGTAGATCTTCCGTTTTTAAAGGGGGGTAACGGCTTAATATAATATACCGATAATTTAACTACTAATCGCGTATATATACTAGAGTATTTATATATACTTTCTTTATATATTAAAACTTGAGTTAACGTCGTATATATATTACGGAATAGGGTAGAGATTATTTTCCCTTCCCTTCCCTTCCCTAGAGGAAGGGGAAGAGAAAGGAAGGGATAAATATAAAACTATTCCCTTCCTTAATTTAGGGAAGAAAAGAGATTCCCTATTATTCTCTTCCTCTCTTCCTAATAGGGCTAGCCTTATATAATTTATATATACGCGTATATATACCTTATTAATTAGGATAATAATTAATATAAATAATCGATATCTTTAGAGTCGCTAACAGCGTATTATTAATTATATTAATTATTATTCCTATTAATAAGCCATATCTACGCGTATCTTTAAGACTATTATAATAACGATAATATAAATAAAATATATTAAGATTTAATAACGCGATTAAATAAACTAACTACTATACTACCCTCGATCTAAATAATTAATATATATTATAGTATCCTAGAACGACGAATCGTAGTTATTTATATACTAATTTCTAATAAATATCCTCCGCGTATAAAATTATATTAATCTTTATATTAAGCCCTTCTTTAAATTCTATTCTCTAGCGAATTTTATTAATCTTTATATTAAGCCCTTTTTTAAATCCTATCCCCTAGCGAATTTTATTCTCGTTTTAATTATTAATATTTATTTACCCGCCTAATATTTTCGTTAAAGTCTTTAAAAATCTAATATCCTTCGCCTATAAAGTAACACGTTTACCGTATATAATATATAAATTAATTATTAAATAATTTAAATTATAGTCTATCGAGGGATAATATAGGAAATAAATTTATTAAAGAATATATATATTAAATAATCTTTTATAACTTTTTATAAAGCGCTAAATATATTACTCTAAAATCGTATATCTTTAAAAAAGTCTTAATAATAAATTTCGCGGACTAAATATAAAAAGGGTACTTTTAAAATTAATAAATCGAAAGTCTTCTAATATCTTTTAATTTCCTAAAGTACTTTTATTAATAAAGATTAATATTTTAATTAAGATAAAAGTAATTAAAGATAATATAAAATTTATTACCGGGCTTTATACGTCGTCGGGTAGATATAAGAATTTAATTTATTTTTCCCCTCCTCCTTTAAAAGACTTAAGCGCGGTCTTTAAATAAAGATTTAAATAAAACTTTAACCGCCCGTATTTTTATAAAGATTTAATTAATAAATAAAGAACCTTAAAATAAAGGCGTAGCTAGTATTAATATCTAGAAATTAATATAAAAGTTATAATATATCTAGTATAAAGAAAAAACTTATAAATTTAAATACTCCTAGCGCTTTTATATATAAGGTTTTATACTTTAAGACCTTAATAAATTATATAATATTAATATAATTATTATAATAAAGTTAAGATTAAGGTAAATTATTTATTATTTTATTTTATTTTAATCTTTCCCGGAGGATATCCGCGTCTCGAAGGAGCCTTTATAATAATGGATTAATATAAAGATTATAATAAAGTTAGGATATATAATAAGATAACGAAGCTTTATCTTTAATTATAGTTTTAATTTTTTATATTTTACTCGCCTTCTCTTTCTCTTTTATTATTTTTTAATTTATTTTTAAATTCCTAAAGATTATTTAACGAGTAATATATATTTCTTTAATAATACCCTTTAAACGATCGAGAGGTATTTCGCCCGTATTAAATCTCGGTAGATTATTCTTATTAATATAAAGGATCTACTTTAATTATTTATTATTACGGGTTTTATCCCGATTTTTATCCTAATCGGAAGGGTCTTAAATATCCTCCTCTATTATTATATCTTTTATATCTTAATTATTATAGGAGTAATCGAGTATAAAGTAATTTAAGTTATTCTACCGGTAATTCTTATACTCTCGGAAAATAAGATTAACTTCTTTTAAATAAAAGTATAGGATACGCTCTTCTATATAATTTATATAAGATTTAATACTATCGAATTTAGGTTTATTTTAATTATTTAGGGCCGAATCATCTTAATCTTTATCCTAATCGTTATTCTCTTAATAATCTTCGGGTATTATTAATTAAATTTAGATATTATTCGAGGAATTAGTCGGATAAAAATAATAAAGATATATATCCCTTATTTTATAATCCTACCTTTCGATAACGTATTCGTAATTATTATATTAATATTTTTAGTATAGCCGTTAATATTTAGGATTATCCTTAGTTTATTTATATATATTATTATTATTTATATAGTTTATATAGCCTTCTAACCTTATTACGTTATTATTATTATCGACGGTCGCCTCGTTATCGTCGCTAGTATTATTATTATCTTTAATCTTAACGTCTTTACCCGAGTTATATTTATTATCTTTTACTTTATTCCTAGGTATAGGTAATTTATATAATTAAATAAATATCGGTTAAATTATATTCTTTAATTTAAAGTAAATAGACTAAAAGAATTAATCTAACGTATTTAATTAATTCGTATTAACGATATCGTCGAAATCGATTTATTCTTATATAGGACCGAATAACTATAGTTCGTATATTTTATTAAAATTATTTATTCTAATATTTATACCGTAAGATTTACCGGAAGGTTAAAATTATTTTATATATCTTCTATTCTAAAGCCCTAGTATTTAGGCGACTATTATAAACTTTATTAATATTATTTATTTTAATTTATATCTTAATAATCTTACCCCTTTATATAGTAGATTAATTACTCTATGATTTAAAGGCTGAGGAGTTATTTTCTATAAATTAAATTAATATTAATTATCTTAATCTTTATTTTAATATACTTACTTAATATTTTAAACACTAACGATTATACGATTATAATAACTTAATATTTTATTAATTTATAATTTATTTTTATTTAATTTTACCTTATTTATAAGGACTAAAGTACGGATAAACGTAAAGAAGATTACGATTAATTAATTTATTAATAATTAAATATACCGGCCTTATATATATAAATATACTATACGGTATTTTAAATTAAGATAAATACTTTTCTAATAATATAATTAATATAGTTTCGGTATAGGGGAAAGCGAGGTTATAAATAAATAAAATAATCCGGAATTATAGCGCTAAAAGCGGGATCCCTAATTATTATTTACTTTAATTTTATAATAAAAAATTATACTTCTTTAATAACGACTTTTATATTAAAATAATCTTTTATTTTATCTCGTACTAATAAATTATAATATTAATCGTAGTAGTTATAAACGATTAATAGATTATTCTAAAATAGAATCGAAAGTCTAAAAGTTTATAATTAAATCTAAATTTCGTAGTAAAAATAGCGGTACTAGTTTAATCGGTATAAAGATTAGGATAAATATAATAAAGTATCGACCTTCGGATATTAATTATAATATATTCTTACCTAGTATATATAGCCTTTAATCGCCGTATAAACTATATATCCTTCGGGGTTATAATAATCCGTTTATTATAAATCGCGTAAAGATTAATTACTATAATTAAGATTAATATTATATATTTATAAAGATAATATTAGGTTATTTACTCGCGAGTTTCTTAATTAATATCGCCTCCGAGGCCTCCTATAACGCGTTTAGATTTATAAATTATATACGAAAATAACGTCTATAAAAAGTATATATAATTTCGTGTATAAAGCGCGTAAAGGGTAGCTTCGGGATTAAAAGATTAATAGTTTTCTAAAGAAGTTTGATTTCTTATAAAGTAATAACTAGAGAGTTAAATTAAATAATATTTTAATTATAAAGGTCCTATTAATTATTATTCTTTAGTCTTTTATTTTATACCGCGACTTTCTTTACCCGAGGTTTCCTTATATATATTTTTTATATACTAGGTATTTTCCTCGCTACCTTTAGATTCCGTTATATTTTTAATAATCGAGGGCTTTAATTTATTCTCGCGTTATTATTAAGGCTATCGAGTAACTTAAGATTAATATCGGCTATACTTTTATTAATGGTTAAAGGTATAACTATTAACCTAAATTAATAAAGATATAGTTAAATCTTAAAAGGAATTTCTAAAGGAGGGTTAGAATATTAATTTACTATATATTTAAAATTACTTTTTAACGGGATATTAACCTAAAATATATAAAATAAATCTAAATCTATCTTTATAATCTTCTTATCCGGTATTAATATAACTAAATTATAACTACTATATATAACGTATCTCTATAGACTATATAATTATAAAAAAGTTAATAATTCCTTTTATTTTCCTACCTTCTTTACTAGTTTCTAAAATATATATTCAAAATATCTCAAAGTAGTAGCTTCGTTATTAATAATTCTGAATCTAATAGTTAATATTCTTTTATTCTTAATTTAATTACCCGAGATATTTCTTTTATAAAGAGTTTAACGACTAAAGGTTCCGATAAATACTATTATATATATAATAGAAATAATTATCGTCTTTCTCGAATTATTTTATAAATAGGAGTAGTATCGTACCTAAAAGATTAAATAAAAGAACTAGAAATATAAGGGTTATATATTTAATTTCTCTTAAACGTCGCCTAAACTAGCTTCGGAATAGGAGTTCTTCTATAACGATACTATAATAAATATAAGGGAGCCGAGATATATCTATAAAAGATATAACTGAATAATTATAAGAATCAACGCCTAGAATAGTATAAAAACGTATTTTATATTAAATTAATATAAGAGGAAAGTTTTATATTTAGGTATAGAACCGATCTAGATTATATTATCCTTTAAAGACTAGGTATATTCTAACCCGTTTAATATATAGGTATAAAGATTAATATAAATACTTATAATCCTAACTATAGAGAAGTAAAAGAAAGATTAATATACTACGGTTTAACGGCCGAGAAGTAATATTTAAGGACTTTCTTAAATTATTTATATAAATAATTATCGGGCTTAGGCTCTCCTTACGATCTATTAATAATATCGATATATAATAAGTATTTAAATATACGAATTCGTTAATTACTCTCCCTTTTATATTTATAATTAAAAATTATATTATAAAGAAGTATAACGATATTTAAAATTAACTCCTTCGGAATTTATTTAACGACGGTACGAAAGTTATTATAACGCTAGACTTATAATCTTCTAAGAACCGATAAAGTTATATAATTATAAATATATACTTTATCGATTAGCGATAATAATATTATAAGGTACTCCTAGCTTTTAAATATATAAAGAGAAAATATAATAATATTAACCTAACCTCGTATTTAAGTGTTATTATTCATCGTTATAAATTAAAGGATCGGATAATATTAATTACTACGGATAACGTCTTTAATAATAATAATATATATTAAGCCCTCGAAATTATATTACTAGAGGAAAAGGCCTAGTTTTTAATTATAAGGAAAAAACTAGAAAATAAGATCTACGATTTTTATAATAATTAAAATACTTTTACGAATACCGGAATTTACCGCGTTTTATATTTTTTATATATTATTTAACTAGGCTTAAAGGAACTTTTTAAAGTAATTAAAATCTTATTAATAAATAAAGATTTTTAGAAGGATTAGGACGATAAAGTAAATAAATAAGAGTTTTCTAAAATAAAGAAAGAACTTAAAATCCTATTTATTTTAGTAAAGGTACTTCCGTATTTTAAATAATATATTAATTATTATACCGATATCTATTTCTCTATTAATATTAAGGGATATAAATTCGTAAAGCCTCTACCTATTTTAATAAAAGCGGTTAACGGCGCGAGCGCTTTTAGGATATCTAAAAGTAGTTAAATAATAAAAAGCGTTAATTAACCGGGCCGAATTAGGTATAAAGGATATACGATAAAAAATATCGAAATAAATTTACGACGTTAAAGCTCTTCTAGGACGTAGCGACTAGATAGGACTTAATTTATAATATATTAATCCGCGCCTTAAAGCTAAGGCCGGCGTTAAAGGAATTTTTCTATAAATAAACGAAATAACTATAATTAAATAAGGATGAATAAATTTAAATAAAATACCTTATCGAACTTTATAAACCGTTCTATTAGTATATATAAACGATAGATATATTATATATACCGATTATTTATATAGCTTTTTCGGTTTATAACGCGTTATTTAATTATCTTAAGAATAAAGAAGAAAAGTTTATAAAGAAGACTACGCCTTAAAAGAAATCTATATTAAAGAGTCTAAAAAAGGCGTAGGATAAACTTAACTAATATTATTCTTAGACCTAGTTAATTTTAGGCGGGTTATATAGTATAATAACTCTTTTAAAACTAATTTAAAAAACGATTATATTTAAAGACTAGGGATAAAATAAAGAGACTAGGTAGAGGTAGGAGGATTTCTATTAAAAATAATTTAAAGAGTAATTCGACCGGCGCCCGTAAGTTATTTAATAAAAGAAAATCTACGCTAAAAAAAATATCGAGGTAAATAATCTTAAATATTTAATTAAGGGTAAAAATAAGGTGTTATTAAACCCGAAAAGTCGGAGTAAGAAATTTTAAAAGTACCGGGAAGCGAGTAAATCTTTTATTTATACTAATCTTTATATCGATAAATATACCTATTAATTATATATAGTGTTTAGTAACGACGACGGTAAATTTATATTTAATTAATAAAAGGACCTCTCGTTAGTATTTAATTATCTCTTTTATACGGCCCGTAATATCCTAGTTATACCTTATACGGGCGTTAGATACGAGCGAGTATTTAATATTATTATTTAATTATATATAGCCTAAAAATCCTATAATCCCGAGATATTCTTAATTTTTATAGTCCTTAATCGCTTTTAATTTAAAGAAAACGAAGTAATAATATCCTAGTAGGATTTAGACTACGAAGAAATAATAACTCTTAAAGAGTATAAAGTAAAGGTATAAAGACGGGACGAGGCTACGATAAAGAGTAACGACGACTTTATAAATAACGAAGACGAAGGCGGGTATAATAATCTCGAAGACGAAACTATTATTTTAAGATTTAATAATAAAAACGAGGGAAGTAGAGAATCTTTAACTTTAATTACTAGTCTAACTTATAATTAAGGAAGAGTTAAAGAATCTAGCCCCTAGGTAAGAGTTTATAAAGTAATATAAATACGTATAAAAACCGTATTAATAATAAAAAGACTCGGGAAAGTAATTTAAAAGTTAAAATTTCCGGGTACCGAATAAACGGGAGTAATTCGAAACGTATATATTCTACTTAAGACTCTACGTCTAGTTATTTAATAAAGAGGAAGAAATCGAATATAGGATTATTCTTTAAACCGGAGATAATTAATAGATTTAAAGAGTTAAAGGATAAATAAAAAAATAAATAAGTTTTATTAAAACTATATAAGAAACCTAACTTTATTTTAAAATCTTTAAGAGGTTATAAAAAAACGAGTAGAGCTTCGAAGTATAGGAGGAGTTAAAGGAGATATAAAAAATAAAAATATATAATATAAATCGAATAAGGCTAGTATAAAGATTAATATAATTACGACTAGAAACTTTATAAACTAACTATATTAAATATTTAGGTATATAACTAAATATACCTCTTACGTTTATATTTAGAATTTTATTTAATAATACGACCTTCTTTTAATTTAAAGGGGGTCTTAAAAATACTCCCGATTTAATAATTTATATTATCCCCTTCGAAATCTTCTTTTAATCTTTAGAACGAATAATATCCTTCGTCTTTTTTATAATTTAGGTATACTTTGGCCCTAGTATTATCCTAAATACTTTCCGCGCCTCTTTCGTATTTTTATTCGGTCTCTAGTTATACTTTTTATATTTATAGTTATCGGGGTAAAGATAATATAATCCTAATATTATAATTTACCCGTTATTAACTTAAATAAATATAAGACTTATATTTATTCTACGACGCCGATTTTATTTATTAGGTTTATACCGTTTATACCTTTCTAGATTCGTATTAAACTAAGCGGTTATATTCTTCTAGATAATATATTCGGTAAGAGTAAAGATATAATAAATTTATAGGTCCCTCTTTAGTAAGCCTTTTCGTTTATATTAATTTATAATTAATATATAACTAGATAAAGATTAATATAAATAATATACTTTAAGATTATATCTTTTATAATATAAAAACCCTTTATATATATATACGCGAAGATAGTATTTATCGTAGTAATCGATTTTAGCGCGGAGTAATTTAAATACTATAATTTAATATTCTTTAATAATATTATAGGCCGATCGGTCCTCGGATTTTATTTATAAATTAAATAAGACTTAAATATTACGAGCCTCGGTTTACTTTTTATTTTCGCTTTAAATATTATAAATTTCGTTTTAATCTAATTATTAACGTATTTTAAAAATATAATTATAAACGTCTAGGGAGTTATCGATATCCTCTAATAATTATTTATCGATTTAATCTATATTCTTATTATCGTTAAATACTATTTCTTTAATTAACGAAACCCCGTTTACTTAGGTAATAACCTACTTATATTTACCTATAATAATTTTATTATATATTAACGGTATCCGCTTTAAGTAGGATATATTAGTATAAAAATTAATATAAATCTTTTATTAATCGTTTAGATTTTAACTTACTTTAGTAATCTCTATTATTCTTATTCTAAAAGAATATCTTATTTTTATTAATTTTTTACTTTCTTTTAGGCTCGCTAAACTACTTTCGTATTTATAATTTTTACGCGTTTAATAACGGCGTCTACCTTTAATAATAACGAAAGGCGTTTTCTTAATTTTATTATATTAGGGTTCCTAGAAAGTTATTCTTCGGCTTTTCTCTTCGGTTATAAACCTAGTATACGCCCTCTCTAGCCTCTTCGTGATATAGAATTTCTAAAAGGATTTATTCTATTAATTATTAATATTAACTATTTATATTAGGTATATAAGATTAACGTTTTCGACGATTTATAATTTAATATTAAGCCGAAGTCGTATCTAGATATTAATTAATCTCGCGTTTCTTCTTCTTTAACTATAGTTTATTATTTATTTAGGCTTTAAATTATTCTTCTTTATAACGTACTAGTCGTTATTATAAAGAGCTTTACTATAAAGAAAGACCGTAGATATTAGTCTAGTTATTTATATTAATCTTTATATTATTTAAATTAAGACTTCGATTTAAAATCTTATTTAAGAGTTATTAATAATAAAAGTTATATAATCTAGTAATAAATAAGTAGGGTTTACTACCGAATCAAATACGATAATATAAAAACCGATAATTAAATAGTTAAATAGTAAAGAAGTTAAACGATTTAACGAAGTTATTTATAAAATAAATAATTCGTTAAATCTAAAAGTAAAGAAAAAGCGGAGGCGTTTTAAAAAGCCGTTACTAGCGCGGCGCTAGTAATAAATCTAACGGGTAATAACGTTATTAAATATAAATAATCTTAATAATCTTTATATATATATACTACGTAGCTAGCGTATAATAAATTCTATATTAAATTCTATAATCTACTTTAATTAAATAATATACTTTTATTCGAAAAATTTAACGTATATTAACTAGTATTAATTAAATTTATAAGTATATATCCTTCTTTATAAAGCGCTCGTTTTACTACGGTAATATTAAAATAAACCCTTTTTCTATTAATTTAAGACGTATTTTAGAGATTTAAAATATATTAATATTTATTATTAATCGCGATATAGATAAAGATTAATATAACTAGTAAACGTATTAGGTAGATATTTAGGTTTATTTATATTATTAGTCTTACCCGGGAAGGGAGGAAGGGAATAATAAATAATCCCTTCCCTTCTTTAATAGTCTTTACTCTTTCTCTTCCGCTCCCTTCTCTATTAAAAGGGAAGAGAGCGAGGGTTATTCCCTTCCCTTCCCTTCCCTATTCCGTAGCGTAATTATATATTCTAACTTATATATAGGAAGATATAAATACTATAAAATAATAATTAAATACTAGTATATATATAAATTAGATAAGAAGTTAGGGGAGTATTTATAATACTATTTATAATATTAATTATTCGGTACTCCTAAGTATAAGTTTTATAATATATTATAATTTATTTTTATACCGCTCTCTTCTTTTTATACGATTTTTATTAATTTTATCCTAGCCTTACCTATTTTATAGGAAGGATTCGATAATATTATAATTATTATATACAGATTTTCCCGAAAGATGACCGCGATTCTAGGAAAATTAATATAAAAAGTAAAGTAATAAATAGATATACTTTTACGTCGTTTATATTTAATGAATTAAAGTATTCCGAAGGTTATTTTTTCCGACCGCGACCGTAAATTTATAAATACCCTATAGAAGGCTTTATTTAATAAATTTAAAATAAATTTAATATTCTCTATTACCTATTATCTATAAATAGATAAATTAAGCGAGTATATAAATTAGATTATTAAAATTTTATTACGATTCTAGATCGTTATTTTATAAAATCTTAAAGTTTAAAAAGAGATACTATCTTTTATAATTATATAATATAATAATATATTTTCTTAGTTTATTAATTACACTCTAAATAAAGTAACTTTCGGTTTTATTATTAATAATACGTTAGACCTAGGAAATTAAAAGAATAATATTTTATTAAGAGAGTTAATACGTATTTAAACTTCGGATATAATTATCTTTATTTAAATATATAATAAGGAATATTATAATTATATTTATTACCTCTAATATTTTCGTAAAGGGAACTAGGTCTTATTATATTTATATAAAGATTATAATATTCCGGTAAATAAATTTATTAGTTATAAATATAGTTAGTAAATAACTAATTTATTTAAAGTTTTTAATTATATCGGTAGATTTATATACCGCTTTAATATCCTAAGAAATTAGAAGATTTATAATATATTTTTAATAATATAACTAGAGTAGTATTTACCGTCGGATTAAGATTCTTTTAAATATCTACGGCCTATTAACCCTAGAGTAATAGAAACCGAGCGAGACGATTTAAAGTTAAAATAAAAATTAAAGTATATCCTCGATAGCCGCGTTATTAAAAAGGGGAAGGGTTATATTACCGAATACCTTTTATCCTAAAAAAACTAGAGATCTATATAAGACCGTTAAATAAATATTAAAAATATTTTCGCGGATAAATTTATTAAGGAATATGAATAATAGGTTAGATACTAAGTTAAATTCTTCTTCTAGGGTCGATAACTCTAGAAGTATAATTATATTTTCTTTTTATATTATCGCCCTTTACCTACCTTTATTAAGAAATAGTTATTATATTAAATTTATTTATCAAACTTTATTTAGAGTACGGGTATTACGATAATATTAAAGAAATACTATACCGAGAATTAATAAAATTACTTTTTAATAATTTTAAATTATTCGTTTAATTATACGTAGAGCTATATAGCCCGAATATTTTAATAATATATTATTTATATACTCTTTTATATAAATTTAGGTATATACCCCTCGTTATTATTACTTCTTAACTAGGTAGTATATTTATAAGAGAAAGAGCTTCGGATAATATATTAGTTATATAATTATTTAGTCGAATCGGGACTAGCTCCGCGCTAAAATAATTTTAATTCTAAAAATATTATTAAATAACTTTCCCTAGCTAACTAGATTTACGTTAAGACTTTATTTTTTTAATATATATTTAAGGCCCTAATCTTTTAATATTAATACTTTTATAATATTATATATATACGCCCTTATTTTATTAATATTATAACTTTTATTATTAGTTATTTATATTATCTTTATACCCCCCTATCGCTTTACCTCGTTATCGCGATTTTAACTCTAAATTTTACGACTCTATATTGAATTTTAAAACTCTACGGGCTTATTTATAATCGGTCGATAATTTAGAATATATATTTCTTATTTATTTACTTCTATATATAGATACTATTTACGTTATTATTTATAATACCCTATATAAATATATTAACGAGGGCGTTAACTTCTTTCTTTTAAAAAGAGTAATTTATTATAGGGTAAATTTTAATAGAAATATTATTATAAATATTTATTAAAACGGCGGGTTAAACTCTACCGCTAGCTTTATCGAAATTAAAATAATATTAAAATTCTAATATATTAAGACCAAATACTCTATAAAATAATTAATATCTTTTATATTATATACTATTATACTAACCCCGTGTTAGTTATATTTTTATTATTTTATATATTTTATTATTATTAGTTTTACCCCTCTCTCCCTACTTTCCTCCCTCTTTATTATCGTCGTCATCTACAAAAGTGCAAGCGACTCGAATTGGCTCGGAGCGCTCAGGCCCGCTCGCGAGCGCTAAAATAGCTCAGAGCTAATTAAGAATTCTCAGGCCGGCTTAGGCCGGCTCAGGCTCGCTCAGGCTCGCTCAGGATTATTTAGGATTCTCAGGCCGCTCAGGGCCGCTCAGGGCCGCTCAGGATTATTTATTTACATGGCCATTACTACTACTATAGATATACGCGTATACATGGCCCCATAGATATGCGCATTCATGGCCCATAGATATGCGCATACATGGCCCATAGATATGCGCATACATGGCCATTGCTGCTGCCATAGATATGCGCATACATGGCCATTGCTGCTCCCATAGATATGCGCATACATGGCCATTGCTGCTCCCATAGATATGCGCATACATGGCCATTGCTGCTGCCATAGATATGCGCATACATGGCCCATAGATACGCGCATATATGGCCATTCTTGCCCCCATAGATGCGCGCATACCCCTATTTATGGCCTATACATATGCGTATATATGATGTTCCATGATCGCCTTTATCGACGGTAGCGACCCCCCGGAACCACCCCCAACGCCAGTAACTTTTGATTCCCGGATTTAATCGATTCGCGCGAAATCTACGCGGGGTAAACGCCCGGGCGATGCGACTCCGGATGCCAGGTGCAGTTGTATGGTGCGCCAGCGACAAAGCCTTGGCCATAAATAAGGGACTTGGCCATGAATGGAATAGGGCTATGGCCATGAATGGAATGCGCTATGGCCATGAATGGAATGGGGCTATGGCCATGAATGGAATGCGCCATGGCCATGAATGGAATAGGGCCATGGCCATAAGTGGGGCCATACATGGGGGCCATATTGGTGGCGCTTTCTAAATTTAGGCATTCTCACCAGCCAAAATCATTCTCAGGAGCGCTTATATAGATTAATAGCTAGCGCTCGAGAGTCAGGATATAGTATCACCCCGCTCAACCCGGCTTAACCGGCTTACGTACGCTTATTGCGCTCAGAGCCTACCCTATACTTTTATAGATAGTTACTATTTATATTATTATCGCTATAGCCTCTATTAAGTTTAATAATATTATTATTATTTATATCGTTATCGCCCCCGCCGCGGATTACGCCCGATTAATAAAACGTCTTTATTAGGATAAAAAATCTTTATTTATTATCCTCTACCTACCTAACGATATTGTTATATAGCGATAGTATCTCTTCCTCCTTACTACCGAGCCTATCGAGTAGAGTTATATATAATTCCTCGCGTATTAACTATATATCGATAATATATAATATAAATACTCGATCTATAAGAACTATAAAGAGTATATTTTTATAAAATATTATAAATATTTATTTACCCCTCCCGATACGAAGTAGTCTCGTTATAAAAGTAAAAGAATATATAATAAATAATCGCGTACTCCTAGTATATATAGGATAAAATTTAAAAGTAATTAAATATTACGATCTTTATCCTCCTAAAATACTAGAACTCTTTTTTTATCGTTTTTAAATAACCCTTTATAAGCCTCGGGGTAGCGATATTTATAAATATAATTATACTCTCGCTTTTTTAAACTCGGTTAAAATTAATATTAATATTCTAAATATTATTATTAACTAGGTAGTATAGGGCTATAAAATCTATATTATTAAAAATAATTTAATAAATATAAAGTATATAGTTAATTATTAGATTCTTCTTAACGCTAGCGGCGTTTATATTATATTAAAGTATATTTATAATAATACTAGCGCTAACTAGAAAAGAGTAAATCCCGATATTAGGATTTAAAATAATCGCTTTAACTAGTTATAATAATAATAATATTATTTTAAAAAGTAGTAATAAATAAGTAATAATACTATTAATATTACTATTTAGTATAAATACGATAAAACTATATCTTTTACTATTATTTAAATAAATCTAGATAAGGATCTTACTTTATTTTTCCTTTATTATTATTAATTATTCTAGAGTATTTATAAATCCTCGCGCGTCGTGGTTATTTTATTATTATAGATTCTATTTATAAAACGAATAAACTAGGCTAGTTCTTATTTATCGTTATAGTATATAATAAAGATAATTTCTAGATCCTATATACTAACTTCCTAAATAAATATAAAGACGGTAATATTATAATTATTATTTTAAAGTAAATTAAAGAATAGTATCGCTTTTATAGAGGTTAAAATCTATATTATTTCGTTACCGACGATTTAGTAGTTAAGTAGCGCGCCGTTAAATTTACTTTCTAGAGTCTTATCGACGACGAGACGGAAGTTAATTATTTCCTTTATCGCGTTTATTTAGAATATACTCTTCGGCGAAAACTAAATTTTAAAAAATATATTAAAAGTTTCGGGCACCTCTATAAAGCCCTATATATATTATATTAAAACTAATTATAAAAACGAAATTAAAACCGCTCTCCGCGTTATACCCTCTAAAAAGTAGAGATATATCTAGAGAGAATAATAGGATATCCGTTAATAATAGGTATACTACGCCCGTTAATACTCCTCTCTTCTTTTATAATATTTATCGATAAATAAAATTAAATCCTAGTATACCTCTATTAAAAAATATACTACTTTTAATTAATTTAATTTCAGTTTTATTAGAATAACTAATTATATAACTTTTATCGCTTAGGAGTAATAAAGACGTATATAGAATTAATTTATTAAAGTATATTTATTTCGGAGTATTAAATATTTTAAATATCCTAATTTAACTTTATTCCTAACTACTATTTAAAAGTTATTAATCGAATAACTATAATTAACGAAAAGAGTAATCGAATAAAATAAAGCTATTTAGGGTGAATTTAATAAAGACGATTTAATATATACGTATTTATTTCACCGTTAATACTAGCTACTATATCGTTATATTTAATAATAATATATTTTATTTAATATTATCTCTTTAGAGTAATAAGTAGAATAGGTAATTATATTTAACGAGTACGAATTCGTTATATATAAAGATATTTAGAAAGTTTTAGTACTAAAGTATAATAAAGATAATAAGGGTATTGATAATACTATTATAAAGTACCGGTTTAAGGTATAAAAAGTTCTAGAAAACTTTAAAAATAAATATTATAAATTAAAAGAGAAGTATATATTCTTTACCCCCGAAGCCCGAAATACCGTTATATCCTCCTAGATTAATAATCTTAATCTTATTACTATATTAATTAAATAAGAAACTATTAACGTAGTTATATCGGAGTTAATAACGAAAATTACGATAATAATAACTTTAATAGAAATTAAAGAGAAGAATTATATTTAAGAGTAGGATTATATATAAAAGTAGAATATTTATAACGATCTCCTAGTTAAACGGGAGTAGGCGGAGGGAAAAGACTACGTATAATCTCCGTTAATTAAAGATTACGTCGACTAGCTACTTTAATATAAAGATATTAATAATAATAAATATCGGGATATTAAAAGCGACGACGACGTAATTTAATAAAAGAGTAAAAAGTAGAGACTATAATAAGAGTAAACCGATAATAAAATAAATAATTAAAGTATTAGGCCTAGGATTAGGCGGTAGTTATATATAAATAATAACGAAAATAATATTCTAGATACTCTATTTTATCTTATTTTTAACTTTTACCCTATAGCGACGCGTAAATCTCTATATCGACGTGTATACTCCCTAGTAACGTATCTCCGGCTATTACTATAGGCGATATATATTAATTTCGAGAGAAAATTAGCCTAGGGTTATATAGTAAACTATTATATACTAAAATACTAGCCCGGCGAGGAAATAGAAACTCCCGTTTTAGCGAGCGTATAGTATAGAAAAAGGGAAACCCTCCTATAGGGTACCCTAGACTAGATCCATTCCGGGGCTGGGAAGCCCGGAACGTCGCTACTCTGGCTGGGCCCTAGGCCTGTTGCCCCTAGTTGGGCTCCAGTATGACCGAATCAATCAATCAATCAATC
>JAABUS010001966.1_pt1 | contig 41403 bp, 44 predicted proteins | sample 5560161 | NCBI WGS metagenome assembly JAABUS01 (sample SAMN10711885, study PRJNA513376) | rock metagenome | isolation source: Antarctica rocks | place: Antarctica: Victoria Land, Trio Nunatak nord | collected 2016-01-04
AGCGTCGGATCGACCGTCACCATCGTCGGGTTGGCGCTGACCGGGGTGCTCACGGTGGCGCTGGGGCTGCTCAGCAGGCGCTGGATGAGCGAACTCCAGCACCGGGCGGAGGCCGCGTACCCGGACGTCGACAACCCAGTCGAAGCCTAGCGCGGAACCGGAGCACCACCGACCCCGCCGAGCAGGGTGGGTGGGCGCAGCAAGGTGATTGGCGCTATCGAGGCTGCAGAACCCCGGTCCCGGTACGCTCACACCCCACCGTGGTGCGCCTCGCCGACGACGCCACTGTCGTCGTCTACCACGTGACGGTCCAGCGGCAGGGCGAGTCCCAGTTCGCCGTCATCATCAGCAGTACCTTCGTCCACCGTGCCGCGGATCACCGACCAGGCGAGACCCCGGACAGCACCCCCACACCCGGTCCGGGCGGTCCCCCCACGCCACGATGCTGGGGTCCGCGACCACCGCCGCGGGGTCGGGCAGGCGCCCTCGCGGCGTCAGGTCAGGAACTCCACCCCGGCGCCCTCACCGACGAGCCCGAACGTCACGGCCTGGGTGGCGGCGTGGTCGTCGTTGGTCAACGTCCCGGCACCGGCCTCAACCGCGGTGGTGACCGCGGCCTGATCAGGCGCTGCACACCGTCGCAATCACCCGCCTGCGATGCCACCCCGAATCGATCGCCTACGAGATCAAGCGAACCGCGCAGGGCAAGACCCACCGCGACATCCGACGCTCCATCAAGCGCGCCCTCGCCCGCGGCCTCTACCGACGAATTGAAGCGGGCGTCCGAGCAAACGAGGCACCCATCGCAGCCTGACAAACATTGGAGCGTTCAACCGGCTGCTGCGCCAGTACTGGCCCCAAGGGTCGGACCTACGACACCTCACCCCCACCGACTGCGACGCCGTCGCCCTACGCCTGAACACCCGCCCCCGACGCACCCTCCACTGGAAGACTCCCGCCCAAGCCCTTGACGAGGCGCTACTTGCAACTACCGGTTGAGACCGTCCACCCTTACCCGACTCACGCTGCGAGATCATTGCTGCGTGGTCCGGCGTGAGACTGCGCAAGTGCGGCCGCCGACGAACCGACAGCGCCCCCCGCACCTCCGCGATGTCACCTCGCCCTCCACCGGGCTCAGCCGGGGCCGGGTTTCCCAGCACCACGAGGGCGGATGAGGCCATACTGCAGCGCCCACCACACCTCGAAGGCGGTAAGGGTTTGGGCCAGGTCAGCCCCGGTGATCGCCTGGTACCGCTCAAGCCGGTATCGCAAGGTGTTCACGTGCACCGACAGCGCCCTGGCCGTCACGGGAATGGACCGCTGGTGAGTCCGAGCTGCTCACGGAACACTCGGTGACCGGCATGTTCCTGGTGCCCTCGATGATCCGGATGATGCTCGACGAGATGCCCGTCGACTGGCAGGTCCCCGCCTCCTTCCGGTGGCTCTACTACGCGGGATCCCCCATCCAGTCCGACACCCAGGACCAAGCCACCCGGGCGTTCGGCGGCCGCCTCGTGCAGTCCTTCGCCCAGATGGAGTCGCCGATGTTCTTCACCGTCCTGGACGGTGCCGGTCACGTGCGCTGCGTCGACGACGAGCTGCTGACGGTTCGATCGGCTGGCCGGGTCCTGCCTGGCGTGGAGCTGACGATCGTCGACGAGGCGGGCCGGGCCGTTCCGACCGGGACGGACGGTGAGATCACTGCACAGGCACCGCAGACGATGATCGGGTACTGGCACCGTCCTGAGGAGACGGCGAAGGCGCTGGTAGACGGTTGGCTGCACACCGGCGACGTCGGCCATCTCGACGAGGCAGGCAACTTGTACGTCGTCGATCGGCTCAAGGACATGATCGTCACTGGTGGGTAGAACGTGTACGCCCGTGAGGTTGAGGAGGTCCTGCTGGCGGTGGAGGGCGTCCGAGACGCCGCGGTGATAGGTCTGCCCGACCGGGTGTGGGGCGAAGTTGTGACTGCTGTTCTGGTCCCCGCGGGGGCGTCGCGGGACAGCGCCGGAGTCGTAGACGCATGCCGGCGGGCGCTTCCCGGTTACCGGGTTCCCAAGCGCGTGTACTGGCTCGACGAGCTGCCCCGCAATGCTTACGGAAAGGTCCTGAAGAGACAGCTGCGCGAGGAGGTGGCGCGACAGGACGCTCCGGCCGTGGCGGGGTCGAGGGCAGCGAGCGCGCTGACGATCCCGAGCGGCCCGTCGAACGCGCCGCCGTCGGGCACCGAGTCGAGGTGGCTGCCGATCACGAACCCCGGCCGGCCGCCGACGCCGCCGCGTCCGGCTCGCCCCACCACGCCCAGAGATTCCCCGCACGGTCGGTGGTGACCTCGAGGCCGCGGGCGGAGCAGGCACCGGCGAACCACTCCCGCAGCTCGGCATCGACCCGTCCCCAGGCTGGTCGGTGGTATCCACCGGTCCCCGGGTCACGCCCGATCGGTTCCAGCTCGGACCAGAGCGCGTCGAAGGAAGCGCTCACCTGGGCGGCGGCGTTATCGCGTCGTGCGCGCTGCGCTGCACGTGCTCGTCCGCCGCGGCCGCCGCCCTGTCCGGGTCCCCCGATGACAGCTCCAGGACGAGCCGCTCGTGCTGGGCCACCGCCGGCAGCGTCCGGTCGGGCACGACATAGCTGAGGTCGGCCGCGATCTCGGTGTAGTGGAGCACGTTGTTGCTCAGCACCCCGGCCAGCCGTGCGCCGAAGGCCAGCCGGTAAATCGAGGCGTGCACCTTCAGGTGACGCTCGTTGAACTCGTCGGAGGCCTTGCCGTGCTCGATGATCGTGCGGTCCATCGGAATTTGTCAAGGTGGCTGAGGCCAGTGGGAGTTACGCGGCTGGTTGATCTGGTTCTGCTGGTTGGTTGATCCAGGCCGCGTTGGGGACCTGCAGGATCTTGGGCGTGGTGGAACTGGTGAAGCGTTCGGGGTGAGCGCTGCGTGCGGTGGCGAGGACTGCCTCACGGTCGCTGGCCTTGGCAGCGGTGAGTCCATAATGGACGTCGGCTGGGGTGTGCAGCCCGAGCCCGGTGTGACGGTGGTCGTGGTTGTACCACTGCACGAAGCGGGCCAGGAAAGCTCGGGCGTCGGCGAGGCAGCCGAAGCGTTCGGGGAACACCGGGGCGTACTTCAAGGTCTTGAACCAGGCCTCGGAGTACGGATTATCGTTGGACACCCGCGGCCGTGAGTGCGAGCGGGTGACCTCCAGGTCCGCCAGCAGGGTGGCGACGGTTTTCGACGTCATCGACGTGCCGCGGTCGGCGTGCACAACCCGCGGGATTCCGTGGATCGCGAAGGTATCGGTCATCATCTCCACAGCCAGCGGACCGGACTCATGGGCATGCACGTAGGCGCCGACGATGTAGCGGGAGTAGATGTCGATCATCACGTAGGCGTCGTAGTACAGGCCCTTGACCGGACCGGCGAGCTTGGTGATATCCCAGGAATACACCTGGCGCGGGGCGGTGGCGACGAGTTCGGGACACACCCGGGCAGGGTGCCGCGCCAGGCGCCGCCGTTCCTTGACCTGGTCTTGCTCGGCCAGAACCCGGTACATCGTGGACACCGAGCACAGGTAGGTGCCCTCGTCCAACAACTGGGCGTACACCTGCAACGGGGCCTGGTCGACAAAGCGCGGCGAGTTCAGCACCGTCAGCACTCGGGCCCGTTCGGCGGGATCAAGCTTGTTCGCCGGCACCGGCAGGGCCACCGGCTCCACGACCGGGTTCAGACCGTGTGCTTGGCGGGCCGCGGTCGCCCGCGACACCCCGGTCAAGGTGGCCGCCGACCTGGTAGTTGTTCCCGCGGCGGTCAGTTCACGGTAGGTGCTCATCAATGCTTCCCTGGCTTGGGCGCCTCCGCGCTCTCGGAGAGATCCTCCAAGAGCGCGTGTGCTTTTCCCATAATCTCCAGCGCCGCCTCCGTCCGCGACAGGCGCTGCTCAGCCAGCGCCAGCTGGCGGCGAAGCCGGGAGAGCTCGGCCTGGTCCTTGCTTGGCCGCCCGAGTCTGGCCCCGGCCTGCTTACCGGCGAGCACCCCGGCATCACGCAGCTTGCGCCACTCGGTGATCTGGGAGGAGTACAGACCTTGCCGGCGCAGATACGCCCCACCACCGCCCTCGGCGCACGCCGCCTCGTAAGCGGTCAGGTGGTCGACTTTCTCCGCCGGGGTGAACGACCGCCGCCGAGACGGACCACCGGCTCGTGGCTTGGAAGCATCCATCCCACCATCGTGAGCTACGGGCGTCAGAGTTGAAGTACTCATCAAGGGATCAATCCGAATCTCACCCTGCGTGGGCGGGTTTGCTATGAACCGCTGGTCTCAACTCACCCTGACACGCAGGGCATCGCCGCGACGTCAGCGCGCACCTGCTCCCAGTCCTGCGCTGTCGCGCGGGTGCAGGACAGGCGGGCCGCGAGCCGGTCGAGCTCGCCGCGGATGAGAAAGACGTCGTCGATCTCGCCCGGCGTCATCACTGCCGCTTCAAGCCCGCCGCTGCGGCTGCGGATGACGACGCCGTCGCTTTCCAACCGGCGTAGCGCCTCCCGCACCGGGGTCCGGCTCACACCGAGCCGACCAGCCACGTCGATCTCGACGAGCCGGGTACCCGGGGGGATCTGCTGGGTCAGCAGGGCTCGGCGCAGCAGCCGGTAGACTTGGTCGTACCCGTAGCTGCGTGCGGCGACCGGTGAGCCGTCGAGACCGGCCAGACCTTCTGCCGCAAAGGAATTAGCCACGGCCGCTGGGTCCCCGGACCAGGAACCGCCCGTGGCCGGGGTGGCCCACGTAGCGACGTGCGTCGGCGACGACCTGCCCGCGGGAGACAACGGTACGGACCACTCCCGTCACCTCCCGTCCCTCGTACAGGCTGTAGTCGACGTTCATGTGGTGGGTCGTCGCACTGATCGTGTGCTGTCCCGCCGGGTCGAAGAGTACGAGGTCTGCGTCCGACCCGACGGCGATCGTGCCTTTGCGGGGGTAGAGGCCGAACAGCCGCGCGGGCGCTGCGGAGAACACCTCCACCAGCCGGCGCAGCGTCAGCTCCCCTGACCGCACCCCGCTGTCGTGGAGGAGCTCGAGGCGGTGCTCGATCCCGGGTCCGCCGTTGGGGATCTTCGTGAAGTCGTCGACGCCGAGCGTCTTCTGCCCCTGCAGGCAGAACGGGCAGTGGTCGGTGGAGACCACGGAGATGTCGTCGGTGCGCAGCCCGCGCCACAGGTGGGCGTGGTTGCGGGCGTCCCGCAGCGGCGGCGTCAGCACGTATTTAGCGACGTCGAACCCAGCACCGTGGTCGTAGCGGGCCCGGTCGAGGAGGAGGTAGTGCGGGCAGGTCTCGGCGTGCACGGCGAGACCGCGATCCCGGGCCCGGGTCACCTCGTCGAGCGCCAGCGCGCAGGAGAGGTGCACCAAGTACACGGGTGCGTCGGCCATCTCGGCGAGCCGGATGGCGCGGTGGGTGGCCTCCGCCTCGGCCAGCTCGGGTCGGGTCTCCCCGTGCCAGGCGGGCCCGGTGTGTCCCGCAGCCAGGGCGCGGCGGGTGAGCACGTCGATGACCCCGCCGTTCTCGGCGTGGATACAGGTTAGCGCACCCAGTTCCCCGGTGCGCTCGAGCACCTGGAAGATCGTGGCGTCGTTGACCATGACCGTCCCCGGGTATGCCATGAACAGCTTCACGCTGCTGACCCCGGAATCGGTGAGCAGCCGGAGGTCGGGCAGCGTCTGGTCGTCGAGGCCGGTGACGATCACGTGGTAGCCGTAGTCGATGGCTGCCTGCCCGTCCGCCTGGGCAAGTGCCGCGTCGAGGGTTGCCGGCAGGCTCGTCCCGGCGGGCTGTTGGGTGAAGTTGATGACCGTGGTGGTGCCGCCGAGGGCGGCCGACTCGGTGCCGGTGCGGACGCTGTCCGACGTGGTGGTGTCGCCGAAGGGGAAGTCCAGGTGCACGTGCGGGTCGACGCCGCCGGGCAGGAGGTAGCAGCCGGTGCCGTCGAGCTCGGTGTCGGCGGTGATGTCGAGGTCACGGCCGATGAGGGTGACGGTCTCCCCCGTGGCGTAGACGTCGGCGGTGTAGTCGTCTGCGGCGGTCACCACACGGGCGCCGCGAACCAGCAGGCTCACGACGTGCGGGCGCGGGGGGCCTCGAGCCCGGCCGCGAGAAGGTGCTTGCGCCAGCTGCCGAGCTCGGTGATGTCGGTCAGGTCGGCGGCGGGCAGTGCGTCCGGGTCGAGCACCATTGCCTGGACGGTGCGGCCGTCGGACAGCTCGATCTCGCCCAGGACGAGCTCGACGGGTTCCGAGGGCCCCAGCGAGGTGCGCCACACCTCGTCGTCGATGTCGTAGAGCTCGCCCTCGATCCCTGCCCCACCTACGCGGACCGGAACCAGACCCGGGAACTCGTTACGCACCGCGTAGAACCGGTACCTGGGTGCTGTGCGGACCTCACCCACCAGGGGGGCTCCGTCGAGGTAGTGGTGGTCGGGCTGACCGGACATGGCCGTGCCGTTGAGGAACATGTGCATCGGGGGAGCCTCCTGCTGTCGTGGTGCGCGCGTGGTGGACGTGCTCGAGTGGACGTCGTCGATCAGCCGACGGCCTCCCGCACCCAGCCGGACTCGTCGCCCGCGTAGCGGTTGATCTCCAGCGGGGTGGCGCAGCAGCGCCGGTGGATCTCCTCGAAGTAGGGCCGGAACACCTCGTTGGCCTGCTCCACCTCGGCGTGGCGAGCCAGTACCTCGGGGGCGAGCTCCCGGATCTCGGCCAGCACGGCACTCTCGTCGACGAGGGTGCAGGCACCGTCGTCGACGACGAGGACGCCGTTGACGAGCACCTGCAGGATGGAGGCCCCGTTCTCGCAGTAGACGAGGTGGTTGCGGACGTCGTTGAGTGGGGTGAAGTTCACCGTGGTCATGTCCAGGAGGACGAGGTCGGCCTTGCGTCCCACCTCGACGGCGCCGACCTCGTGGGCGAGGCGGGCGCTGCGGGCGCCGCCGCGGGTGGCGGCGTGCAGCACCTCCTCGGCTCCGACCCACTGCTCGTGGTCGGGTGAGACGACCTTCTGCAGCAGCGCCGCCGCCTTCATGACGTCGAACATGCGGGCGCTGTCGTTGCTGCACAGACCGTCGCTGCCTAGTGCGAGGTTGATCCCGGCGTCGAGCAGTGCGCGCACCGGCGCGATCCCGGCGCCGAGCTTCTGGTTGGAGATGGCGTTGTGCGCCACCGACGCACCCGCCGCACCGAGCAGGCCCACGTCCCGGTCGGTCAACCAGATCCCGTGGGCGACCGTGAGCCTGTCGCTGATCACCCCGAGGTCGGCCAGGCGTTGCACCAGGGTCTTCCCGTACATCTCGTGACCGGTGACCGCCTGGGTCTTGGTCTCGAGCACGTGGACGTGGAGGGTCGTGTCGAACTCGGCGCTCAGCGCGTCCGCCGCGACCAGGAGCTCGTTCGAGCAGCGTTGCGGGCCGGACGGGGCGATGACGTACCGGGCGATGCCATCACGCCCGTCGAATCGGCGCAGCGCCTCCCGGCTGAACTCGAGGTAGTCGGCACCCGAGCGAGGCGGGGTCGCGTGCACCTGTTGCAGGACCGACGCCGGCAGCACCTCGTTGGCGAACGGGATCGTGTCGGTGAAGAACCGATCGACGATGTTGCCGGAGACGTTGGCGCGGATACCGACGGCGGCGTAGCCGTCGAACACCGCCTCGAGCTGTGTCATCGACTGCCCGGGCGACTCGATGACATCGTCGAGCAGGCAGGTCACCCCACCGCGCAGCGACTCGATGCCCACGAGCTGCGTGCGCAGCTCGACGAGCCGCTCGGTGAGCGGGGTCAGCCCGAGGATCGGGTAGGAGAGCAGCATCCAGAGCTCGAGGGGCAGGTTGTCGTAGCGGCCGCGGAACAGCGCCTCCCACGAGTGCACGTGGGCGTTCACGAGCCCGGGCATGAGCAGCCGGTCGCGGCCCTCAACCACGGTGGCGCCGGGGGGTACCGGAACGTCGGTGCCCACCGCCGCGATGCGATCCGCGCTGACGTGCACGTCAGCGCGGAAGGGGGTCGAGCCGTGCTCGTCATCCATGGCCACGACGAGGACGTCGCGGTAAAAGGTGTCGGTCACGCGGGCTCCAGGTGCGTCTCGTGGGGTCCGCCGAACAGGTCCGTGCGGCGGTGGTGGTAGTAGCGAAGCTCCGCGCGGGTAGCGCTCACCTCTGCGGGGTCGATCTCGGCCAGGACCGTGCCGGGCCCGGCGTCACGCGACCGGTAGCCGAGGACAGTGCCGTCAGCTCCAAGAACCGCCGAGCCGCCCTCGTTGTCGACGACGTGCCCCGCGACGTGCTCGGGACCCACCTTGCTGGCGGCCACGACCGCGACGCCGTTCTCACGGGCGTGGGTGCGCAGCTCGCCGAGGACGAACTCCGGGTCGTCCCCGCCGCTGCCGGCGATGGGGACCAGGGCGACGTCAGCGCCGAGCGCGCGCAAGGCTCGCCAGCACTCGGGAAAGCGCCGGTCGTAGCAGACCAGAACGCCCACCGTGATCCCACCGAGATCGTGCACCCCCAGCCCGTCCCCGGGAACGAAGTGGACGGACTCGTCGAACCCCGGTGCGGGGGTGCTACCCACGGGCAGGTGGAGCTTCCTGGCGGTTGTGCGGCTCGTGCCCTGCGGGTCGACGGCCGGCACGATCCGGCCGTCCGAGGCGAGGACGACCACGCTGTTGTGGCGGGTCCCCGCGACCGCGTCCCGTTCGTGCAGTGGAAGCACGATGACCAGCCCGAGCTCTGCGGCGAGGTCACCGAAACGCCCGGTCAGCGGCCCCGGCACGGGCTCGGCCGTCTCCTCGGCCGTTCCGGCCGGGGCAGAACCGAAGTAGGGCACCGTCGCCAACTCGGGAAGCAGGACCAGCTCGGCCCCCTCCGCCGCGGCCGCGCGGACGGCGTCCTCGGCCGTGGCGGTGTCCTGGGACGGGTCACCCGTCGACCCGGGAAGCTGTGCTGCAGCGACGATCACACCTGCTCCTGCTCGAGGAAGGCGCGGTCTACCTCGTCGCGCAGCAGCTCGATCAGCTCGTCGCGCAACGCGTTGAACGCCGGACCTCGCTGGTCGCGCGGGCGTGGGAGGTCGACCGGGACCACGGACTTGATGCGTCCGGGGCGAGCGGTGAACACCACGATGCGGTCGGCCAGCGCCACGGCTTCCTCGATCTGGTGGGTCACGAAGACCACCGAGGCGCCGCTGTCCTTGTACGCCTGCAGGAGGTGGTCCTGGAGCTTGGCCCGGGTCTGGACGTCGAGCGCGGCGAACGGCTCGTCCATGAGGAGCACACGCGGGTTCATCGCGAGCGCCCGGGCAATGGCGACACGCTGGCGCATGCCTCCGGAGAGCTCGGACGGTCGCTTGTCGATCGCCGCACCGAGTCCCACGGTGCGAAGCAGCCGGGTGGCCACGTCGCGGCGCTGCTTCTTGCCCACTCCCTGCAGGCTCAAGCCGAACGTCACGTTGTCGGCCACGTCGAGCCACGGGAACAACGACGACTCCTGGAATATCAGGCACCGGTCGGGCCCGGGTTCGGTGACAAATTCACCGTGGCTGCGGAGTTGCCCTGCAGTCTCGTGTTGCAGCCCGGCGATCAGGTGGAGCAACGTCGACTTGCCACACCCGCTGGGTCCCAGCAGGACCACCAGCTCGCCCGGCGCGACCTCGAGGTCGATGTCCTCGAGCGCGACCACCGCCCGCTCGGTACCCGGGTTCCAAGTCTTGCCGACACCGCTGCAGCTGACGGCGGGGTCGGAGCTCGGTGCGTGACGAAGGGTTGGGTCGGTCGCGGTCAACGTGCTGCTCCTGCCTGGCTCGCCGTCTGCCACCACAACAGCCGGGTCTGGACAGTCCGCAGCCCGAGGTCGAGCAGGAAACCGCTGATCCCGATGATCGTCATGGTGAAGAACACGAGACTGGAGTTGAACGTGTTGCGTGCGAGGAGGACCACCTGCCCGAGTCCCGATCCGACGCCTACTGCCTCCGCGATGAGGACGACTGCCCACGCGGCGAACAGGTTTAGGCGCAGCACAACGAACAGGCCCGGCAGGATCGCCGGGAGGATGACCCGGGTGAGCATCTGACGTCGACTCGCCCCCATCGTGCGGCCCACGTCCAACCAGGTCCGGCTGACGTCGTTGATCTGCGCGACCGTCGCGATCGTCATGATGAAGAAGATGCCGATGAAGACCAGGAAGATCGCCGGCGCGTCACCGATCCCGAACAGGAAGATCGCCACCGGCAGCCACGCCACCGCAGAGATCGGGGCAAGCAGGGTCATCGTGGGCAGCACGAGTCGTCCGACCACCCGCACCTGGGTGGCGAGTACACCGATCAGCAGGCTGGCCGCGAAGCCGAGCGCGAGACCCATCAGAACCCGGAACACCGTGGCCAGCACCGTCTGGACGACAGCAACCAGCGGCGGCGCGGCTCGCGAGCCGATAGTGCTCGTGTCGAAGTTCTTCGCCTGAGCGGTGAAGTTCCGCAGGAACATGTGGGGTGGGGGCAGAAGCAAGGGGTCGGCCCACCCCACGGCCCACGCGAGCTCCCAGATCCCGGCGAACAGCGCCACTGACGCGACGAACCACGCGATTCCCACCACCCAGCGTCCCGTCCGGGCCCGAAGACGCCGGGATCGGGCCGGGGGCCGGGGCACCACCGGACCCACCTCGCCGACGGACCCGCGCGGTGCGGCGACGGTCACCGGCGCGCTCACGCGTACTTCAGGTTCAGCGAGGCGTACAGGTCCGGGTTCTCCGCGATGACCGCCGCGAGGAGGTCGTAGTTGAACACGCTTCGGTCCGGCAGCTTCTTCACGTAGCCGAGATCCTTCAACTTTTGCCCTCCCTGGAGGATGAAGTCGGTCCGCGCGCGCTGGTCGACGACGTTCGGCTGCTTCGTCGAGGCGTCCAGTACGTCCGCGTAGTCGGCCTTGTAGTAGCTGCCGGTGGTGAGCTGCACCGCGGCGGGCCGGTCCTGCTCGGCCTGCTGCTGCGCGACCATGAGGCCCTTGATCAGGCTTTTCACCACCTCCGGCTTCTGCTCCAGCAGCGGTGTCCGGACTGCGAGCACGCAGTCGGTGTAGCCGGGGCCGTACAGGTCGACGCCGTTGGTGAGCACGACGGCACCGGGCGTCGCCTTCACTGCCTGGGTCGCGTAGGGCTCGATGTGGCACATGGAGTCGATGGAGCCGCTGATGAACGCCTGCGCCAGCTCGGGCGAGGTCCCGAAGTACTTGACCTGCACGTCGGAGAACGAGAGCCCGGCCTTCTTCAGGTAGTCGTAGGGAAGGATCTCGAGGGTGTCGGCCTGGAAGGTGCCCAGCGTCTTCCCCCGCAGGTCCGCCGCCGAGGTGATGCCCTTCTGCGCCACGACGACGCACCCCTCGACCCCGCCACCCGCAACGATCGTCACGGGCGCTCCGGCGTCGTAGAGCGTCAAAAAGTTGGTGTAGGGGATGAGCGAGGCCTCGACCTGCCCCGCCCCGAACAGCGTCGCGATGTCGGCGTTGGTCGGGGTGACGACGAAGTCGATGGCGACGTTGTCGGCCTGGGTGAGGGCTCGCTCCTTGGTCAGGAAGATCCCCAGGTTGCACAGGCCGGTGCCGTGAGTGGCCTTGATCGAGGTGACACCGTTGGTAGTGGTGCCCGTACCCGATGGCGCGGCGCACGCGGCGAGCCAGCCGGGGATGGTGACGACGGCCGCGGTTGTGGCGGCCCCGCGCAGGAACGTGCGTCGTCCCATGCGGGCCGGAGCGTTGGGAGTCGGGTCGATCGGTGGAGTGCTCATGCGGTCTGTCCTTCACGGGTCGCGGTGCGGGTGGCGGTCAGCTCGGCAGTGAGCAGGGTGAGGTCGAGTGCGTGGGAGGGGACGGGCACGCCCGCAGGCACCAGTCCCAGGGACTGCAGGGACGGCCAGCGTGCGAGGACGGTCGGGACTAGCTGCCTGATGTCGATGCAGGGCGGTTGGCGCACCGCCGCCTGGGCGAGCTCGTCGAGGCCGTAACCGGGGAACTGCACGGCGGCCCAGCCGACAGCCCGGCGCAGGTCCTCCGAGATCAGCTCCTCCGCGCGCAGCACCGCCCGAATCGCCGCCGCGACGACACCCGGCCGTTCGGCCACCATCCGGGCCGAGGCCACGAGCACGGTGTCCGGAAACGGGTCACCCCACAGCTCGGTGCCGTCGGAGAGCAGCACCGCTCCCGCGGCGCGGAGTCGACCGGCGTGTGGCTCGGCGAGCGTGATCCCTGCGAGGTCGCCCCGGGCGAACGCTGCCATGGCGTCGGCTATGTCGTCGCAATAGCGCAGCTCGACGTCCGCGAAGCCCAGTCCCGCGGCGGCGAGGACGTCGTGCAACAGCACTTCCAGGGGGTCACCACGAAAGGTCCCGACGGGGCGATCGACCAGCTCGGCTACGTCAGCCGTACCAGGCTGAGCAAGGACAGTGACGCCCATGAGCCCGCTACCGGCGACGAGCACGGGCGGGTTGGACCGTCCTGCGTCGATCAACGGCTGGATGAACGCGGCGGTACCGAGGTCGGCCACTCCTGTTGAGAGGGCGTCTGCGGTGGCGGACATGGTGTGGAACGGCGGGGCGTGAACCTCGAGCCCCTCGTCCGCGAACAGCCCCGCGGCCTCGGCCACGAACAGCGGCAGATTCGACAGCGAGCAACCGTGGGTCAAGGTCAGGCGCTCCGTGCTCACGCGGACACCGCCGGGCCGCAGGCATGTCCGGTGGCCGCTGTCCCGAGTCCTGTCGCGACCGGGACCGCGGAACCACGAACGAACTCGTGACGCCAGCCTGGGTCAAGGCTTGTCGGGGCCGGCTCGGCGAGGACTACCAAGGTCCGCAGCTCGGGGACCCGATCGGGCGGGGTCGCAGCCAGGCTGCCGGCGAGGTCGCCGAGGGAGACGAGCAACGGCCCTGCGGTGCCGTCGTCGGACAGGTCGGCCAGACGGTCGATGCGCACGTCGATACCCGCCAGGGCGACGGTCCCGCCGAGCAGCTGCGGCCAGCGTAGGTCGCCCACTCCCGCACCCGGGCCCACGGCAGCAACAGCGTCTCGCTGCGAGTTGGGTACAGCTGCGTCTCTCGGGTCGAGGGCGACCAGCTGTGGTGACCCGCCCACGGGCTCACCGCACTCGCACCCAGCGGAGGCCGTACTGACGATGAGTCGAACCGCGCGAGGCGGACCCGCAGCACGAACGAGCGCTGCCATCACCTCATCACCCACCAGACCTGCTCGCGACACAGCGATACCGACGCCAGGTCGTGTTGTGTACTGCATGCAATGAGGGTCCACACCTTGTGTGTCGATTTCGTGACTTGCGGGGCGCGGTCCGGTTAACAGGCTTTCCGCAGTTGAGGGTGTGGGTCGGGTCGGGTCGGGTCGTCGGTAACGGGGTGGGGGTCGAGGCCTTCAGATGATGGGAGTTCTGACGCTGCCGATCGGGAAGGCCTCGACGTGTCCCACCGCTACGCTCTGCCACCCTGACCTTGACAGCTTCTCCCTTGCTGGATCGGTTCGGTCTGTCGGTGACCGGTCAGCAGGTCGCCGAGGACCACGCGGTGCTGCGGTGCGGGGTCGTCGAGCCTGATGACGGGTGCCACGAGTGCGTGCCGCAGGGGGTGCCCTGCGGCACAGTGGTGCGCTAGCTGCCGCACGTTCCGCTGGGCTGGCGGCCGAAGGTCCTGCAGGTGCGGGTGCGCCGCTATCGGTGCAGACCACGGGTGCTGCCCGATCGGGCCGGGGTGGCGGGCGGGCAGGCGTGGCGGTCGGGTGATCCGGTGGTCCGGCGGGGCGGCGGGGCGGCGACACCGTTCCGTAACAGGATGTCGCTAGCGTGGGCGTCCCTCGACGATCGGAGCACCCGTGCGCCTGTCACCCCACGAGCAGGAGCGTCTGCTGGTGTCGTACGCGGCGGAGTTGGCCCGGCGTCGGCGGGCCCGTGGCCTCGCCCTGAATCATCCGGAGGCGGTGGCGCTCATCACCGACCACTTGATGGAGGGTGCGCGCGACGGCCGCACGGTGGTGGAGCTTATGAGCTCCGGCCGCGAGGTGCTCGCCCGCGCCGACGTCATGGGCGGCGTCCCCGAGATGCTCGGTGAGGTCCAGGTGGAGGCCACCTTCCCTGACGGCACCAAGCTCGTCACCGTGCACCGGCCCATTCAGTGAAGCGGCCGATTCAGTGATCCCCGGAGAGATTGTCCCCGCCGACGGGATGCTTGAGCTCAACGCCGGTGCTGTGCGCACCATGCTCGACGTGCTCAACACCGGTGACCGTCCGGTGCAGGTGGGCAGCCACGTGCACTTCGCGCAGGCCAATGCGGCATTGGAGTGCGACCGGGCCGCCGCGTACGGCAAGCGGCTGGACATCCCGGCTGGCACCGCTGTCCGCTTCGAGCCCGGGATCGGCCAGACCGTGCGCCTCGTCCCGCTCGGCGGCACCCGCGAGGTGCACGGGCTCTCGATGGACCCTCCTGGAGAGCTGGACCACTGATGGCAGGGCAGTACAGATGACACAGCTGAGCCGCGCCCGCTACGCCGTGCTCTACGGCCCCACCACGGGTGACCGGATCCGTCTCGCCGACACCGACCTGCTCGTCGAGGTCACCGACGACTGGTGTGGCGGCCCGGGCCGCGCGGGTGATGAGGCGGTGTTCGGCGGCGGCAAGGTGCTGCGGGAGTCGATGGGCCAGGGCCGGGCCACCCGGGCTCAGGGGGCACCGGACACGGTGATTACCGGGGCGGTGGTCCTGGACCACTGGGGTGTGGTCAAGGCCGACGTCGGCATCCGGGACGGGCGTATCGTGGCCCTGGGCAAGGCGGGCAACCCCGACACCATGGACGGGGTGCACCCGGATCTGGTGGTCGGACCGTCCACGGAGGTCATCGCCGGCAACGGCCGCATCCTCACCGCCGGGGCCATCGACTGCCACGTGCACCTGATCTGCCCGCAGGTCGTGGACGAGGCGCTCGGCGGGGGCATCACCACGATCATCGGCGGCGGCACCGGCCCGGCGGAGGGCACCAAGGCCACCACCGTCACCCCGGGCGCGTGGCACCTGGCGCGGATGCTGGAGGCGATGGACGGGTTGCCGGTCAACGTGGCGCTGCTGGGTAAGGGCAACACGGTCAGCCGGGAGGCCATGTGGGAGCAGCTGCGGGCTGGGGCGTCGGGGTTCAAGCTGCACGAGGACTGGGGGTCGACCCCTGCAGCGATCGACGCGTGCCTCACCGTGGCCGACGCGGCGGGCGTGCAGGTGGCCCTGCACAGCGACACGTTGAACGAGGCCGGGTTCGTGGAGGACACCCTGGCCGCGATCGCTGGTCGGGGCATCCACGCCTACCACACGGAAGGGGCCGGGGGCGGGCACGCGCCGGACATCATCACCGTCGCCGGGCACGCTCACGTGCTGCCCAGCTCGACCAACCCGACGCGGCCGCACACCGTGAACACCCTCGACGAGCACCTCGACATGCTGATGGTCTGCCACCACCTCAACCCCTCGGTGCCCGAGGACCTGGCGTTCGCGGAGAGCCGGATCCGCCCGTCCACGATCGCGGCGGAGGACCTGTTGCATGACCTGGGTGCGATCTCGATGATCGGTAGCGACTCCCAGGCGATGGGCCGGGTCGGGGAGGTGGTGATGCGCACCTGGCAGACCGCGCACGTGATGAAGCAGCGCCGGGGCGCGCTCGAGGGTGACGGTGTCGCTGACAACACCCGCGCCCGGCGCTACGTCGCCAAGTACACGATCTGCCCCGCCATCGCCCACGGCCTGGAGGACGAGGTGGGTTCGGTGGAGCCCGGCAAGCTGGCTGATCTGGTGCTGTGGGAGCCGGCGTTCTTCGGGGTGCGACCGCACCTGGTCATCAAGGGCGGGATGATCGCCCTCGCGCAGATGGGCGACGCCAACGCCTCCATCCCCACCCCGCAGCCGGTGCTCCCGCGGCCGATGTTCGGTGCGGCACCCAAGGCTGCGGCTGCGACTTCGGTGCATTTCGTGGCCCCGCAGGCCCTGGAGGACGGGTTGGCGCAGCGGCTGTCCTGCGACCGGCGGCTGGTGGCGGTGGCCGATGTGCGCCGCCGGGGCAAGGCGGAGATGCCCAACAACACCGCCTGCCCGCACATCGAGGTCGACCCGGACACGTTTACCGTGCGTATCGACGGTCAGGTGTGGGAATCGCAGCCCGCCACGAGCCTGCCGATGGCGCAGCGCTACATGATGTTCTGAGATGCTGACGGCCCTGCTGACCCTGGCCGACTCGCGGATGCCGACCGGGGGTCACGTGCACTCTGGGGGGGTCGAGGACGCGGTGCACCACGGGCTGCTGACCGACATCGACTCGCTGCGGGCGTTCCTGCTCCGGCGGGTGCGCACCTCCGGGCTGGTGGCGGCGGGGCTGGCCGCAACCGCCTGTGCCGGAGGCGATCCCGGGCAGCTGGACGCGGAGGCCGACGCGCGTACCCCCTCGCCAGCGCAGCGGGTCGCCTCGCGCGCGCAGGGGCGGGGGCTGCTGCGCCTGGCCCGCACCACCTGGCCGTCGGGCGACTGGTCCTCGCTCGGTGCCCGCCCACACCAGGCCGTGGCGCTCGGGGTGGTGGCCGCGGCCGCCGGGCTCACCCCGCACGACGCCGCGCTGGCCGCCGTGTACGTCACCATGACCGGCTCGGCCACCGCCGCCCAGCGGCTGCTGGCCATGGACCCCGGGCAGGTGGCGGCGTGCACCCTGCAGCTGGCGGGGGAGTGCGACGGGGTGGCCGCCCAGGCCGTGGCGGACGGACTGCCGTGCGCTTCCGACCCGTTGCTCGACCTGCTCGCGGAGCGGCACGCGCTGCGCGGGGGGACCCTCTTCGCCTCGTGATCAGCATGGGCAACCGTCGCCGGTGAGCTCGCCACCGCGCCGCGCTGGACACCGAGCCGACGGTGCTCCACGGTGGGGTAACCGGTCCGTCACGTGGTGCGGGTAGAACCGTCCCGACACCGGGCGGCCCGCACCAGGTCCGCCACCCCCTCCAGGAAGGACACCCCCGTGCCTCCTCACTTCGACGTCGGCGACCCGCACGAGCACCTCGCGGCCCGGGGTGGACCGCTCCGGATCGGTATCGGCGGGCCGGTGGGTTCGGGCAAGACGGCGCTCGTCGCCGCCCTGTGCCGCGAGCTCGCCGGCCAGCTCTCCGTAGCAGTGGTGACCAACGACATCTACACCACCGAGGACGCGGACTTCCTGCGCCGCAACGCCGTGTTGCCCGACGAGCGGATCACCGCGGTCCAGACGGGCTGCTGCCCGCACACGGCCATCCGCGACGACATCACCGCCAACCTCGACGCCATCGACGACCTGGTGGCCGCGAACCCGCCGCTGGACCTGGTGCTCGTCGAGTCCGGCGGGGACAACCTGACGGCGACGTTCTCCCGCGGGCTGGTGGACGCGCAGATCTTCGTGGTAGACGTGGCCGGCGGGGACAAGGTGCCCCGCAAGGGCGGTCCGGGCGTGACGTTCTCCGACCTGCTCGTGGTGAACAAGACCGACCTGGCTCCCATGGTGGGCGCGAGCCTGCAGGTGATGGCCGATGATGCTGCGGTGGTGCGTGGCGAGCGACCCACCGTGCTGATCTCGCTGCGGGAGGACCCCACCGCGACCGCCGTGCGGGAGTGGGTGCTGGCGCAGCTGGCCGCCCGCGTGCCCGTGGCCGGCTGACCCGAGCCGGTGCGCACGCTGGTCGAGGTCACCGCCCACCCCGACGGTCGGCTTGTGCACCGCGCGGAGGGGGCGCTGGCCGTCCGGCAGACCGGCAGCCACGCCGTGCACCTCGCCGGGACCGCGGCCGGGCCGCTGGACGGAGACGAGGTGCGGGTGGTCCTGCGGGTGCTCGCCGGCGCGAGGCTGCACGTGCGCACGGTGGCGGCATCGGTGGTGCTGGCGGGCACCTCACGCGCCGTGTGGGAGCTGGAGGTGGCCGAGGGGGCGTGCCTGCAGCTGGAGCCCGAGCCCACCGTGGTCACCGCGCGGGCGCACCACCGCAGCGAGGTGCGGGCGGCGCTGCACGCGGGCGCCGGCCTCGTGCTCACCGAACGAGTGCAGCTCGGCCGGGCGGCTGAGGGGCCGGGACGCTGGGTGGGGCTGCTGCACATCGATCGCGACGGACGGCCGCTGCTGCGGCACGAGGTGGGTCTCGGTCCCGGATCGGCCGGTCATGACGTCCTCGGGGCGCCCACCGCGCTCGTGAGCACGTTGCGCGTGCCGGACGATGCTGCGGCCGACGTCCGAGAAGGGTGCGCCGTCCTCCCGCTCGCCGGCGGGGGGACGCTGACCACCGAGCTGCGGGAGCGGTTGTGGTCGACGGCGTGATCCCCCGACCGGCCAACCGCGGAACCCCGAACGACGGCGGTGCACCAGACGTGCGGCGGTGCACCAGGACGGAGGCCGGGATCATCGCACGAACCGATCTTGAGCACACCGAGAGCGCCGGTCGCGCGAGGTTTCGGACCAGTTTAGCTGGCGGGTGTTCATGTATCGACCGTCTCGCGCGCGCTCTCGCCGCCGCGGACTGGGGCGCAGCTGTCGATGAACCCCACGGCTGTCCGAGTACGGGCCCTGGCCGCAGAGCTGGGCTACGCACCGAACCCTCACGCGGCCGGGCTCCGCACGAGGATGCAGCAGCCGAGCTCTGGTACCACACCTTCGTCGCGACCAGCCGGGACTCCCCCACGGAGCGGGGCGCTGCGCACGGACATCCTCTTGTCGCGGCACGTCGACGGGCTCACCCTCGGGGACACACCCGTCGACGGGCTCGCAGCCGACTCCCTCGCCGCCCGGGGGGCCCTTCATCCTCGTCCTGCGACGAGCCGGCGAGCACCTGCTGTCCCTCGGGCACCGGACGCCCGCGGTCGTCGCCGGGCCGTCGTACGCCAGCACCGCCCTCGACCGCACTGCTGGCTTCCTGGCCGCATTCGAGGCTGCCACGCTGCCCGTGCCCGATGACAAGGTGCTCCACTCCGGCTTCGATGTCGCCGCTGGCCACGACGCGGCGGTGCGTCTGTTGGCCACGGTTCCTCGGCCGACCGCGTTGTTCGTGGTGAACGACGACGCCGCGATCGGCGCCTTTGCAGCCGTGCGGGAGGCCGGGCTTCGCGTCGGCGAAGATGTCGCCGTGGTCGGCTACAACGACGTGCCCGTGGTTGCCTCGCTGCCGTATGACGACCGTCCGTTCACCGATGCACCAGATGGGCCGGGTTGCCCTCGAGCTGCTCGTGGGTCGGCTCGGCGGGGCACCGGTCGAGTCACGTCGGCTCGAGCCCACCCTGGTCGTGCGTGCGTCCAGCGGGCCGCCGCGCCGCTGACCCGGCGGTGCACGCGGGTCTGCTCGGCAGGCGACCCACGCTGTTAACGCAGGCTCCTCAGCACGTAACAGACCGTCTCTACCTTGGCCGGATGCAATCAATTGCGACATCGTCACGGGAGACACCCCGGTGACGGGTGTGCAGGCCGACCCGTACCCGTGGCCCTACGACGGCGCGGTCGACCCGACCCGCACCGCGCTGGTCAACATCGACTGGCAGGTCGACTTCTGTGGGCCCGGCGGCTATGTCGACGCGATGGGGTACGACCTCGCGCTCACCCGCGCGGGGCTCGAACCCACACAACGGGTCCTCGCCGCGGCCCGCGCCGTGGGGATGGCGGTGGTGCACACTCGTGAGGGGCACCGCCCCGATCTGTCCGACCTGCCCGCGAACAAGCGCTGGCGCTCCGCCCGGGCCGGCGTCGAGATCGGCACCCTCGGCCCGTGCGGCCGGATCCTCACCCGCGGCGAGCCGGGGTGGGAGATCGTCTCGGAGGTCGCCCCGGTCGGCGGCGAGGTCGTCATCGACAAGCCGGGCAAGGGTGCCTTCTACGCCACCGACCTCGACCTGGTCCTGCGCAGCAGGGGCATCACCCACCTCGTGCTGACCGGCATCACGACCGACGTGTGCGTGAGCACCACGATGCGCGAGGCCAACGACCGCGGCTACGAGTGCCTCGTGCTCTCCGACTGCACCGGTGCGACCGATCCCGAGAACCACACCGCAGCCCTGCGCATGGTGACCATGCAGGGCGGGGTGTTCGGAGCGGTCGCCACCTCCGAGGCCCTACTCGCCGCCCTCACGCCCGTACCCGCCGTCGCCCCCGGCCCGGCGTCGCTCGTCGGGTGAGCAACCGCCTCACCGGCCCACCGAATCCACCCTCCCCCTCCGTCCGGATTCCGCTGAGAGGTACCACCATGACAGCCACCGCAGCTCCCGAGACCGAGCACGTCCTCGCCCACGAGTACGAGCACGAACCAGTCCCCATGCACCACCGGCGCTCGCTGCGCTCGGTGTCCGCCGTGTGGTTCGGGTTCCCGATGATCCTGACCAACGCCATCTTCGGCGGCACCATCGTCTACGGGCTCGGGTTCTGGAAAGGCCTGGCCGCCATCATCGTCGGCAACCTGGTCCTGCTCACCTACGTCGGGGCGCTGAGCTACGTCGCCGGGCGCAGCGGCGAGAACTTCGGGCTCACCGCGGCCCGCACCTTCGGCCGCCGCGGCGCCACCGTCGCCGCCGGGTTCCTCTCCACCGTGGTCATCGGCTGGTTCGCCTTCCAGACCGGGCTCACGGGGGCGACCCTGCACGCCGCGCTGGGGTGGAACCAGACCCTCACCATCCTCGCCGCCGGGCTGCTCTACATCGGCATCACCTTCGTCGGGATCCGCGCACTCACCGTCATTGGGATCATCGCCGCACCGCTGTTCGTCGTCCTCGCTGTGGTGGCGCTGTGGTTCGCCGCCCGCGACGGCGGCCTCGGTGGCGTCACCTCCTACACCGGCGGCGGTCAGGGGGCCGCCGTGCTCAGCGTCGGAGCCGCCGTCACCATCGTCATCGCCGGGTTCGCCGACTCCGGCACGATGACCGCGGACTTCACCCGCTGGTCGCGGACCGGCCGGGAGGCCGTGATCGCCGCGTTCTCCGCCTTCCCCGTGGCCAACTTCATCTCGCTACTCGTCGGCGGGATCGTCGTCGCCGCCGGTGCGGCCGCCTCCCCGAGCGAGAACGGGGGCGACTTCCTGCCCATCCTCACCTCGCACGGCGCGCTCCTCACCTCGGTCGCCGTGGTCTTCGTGTTCGTCAACCTCGGCTCGGTCTGCACCCACTGCCTTTACAACGGCGCGGTCGGCTGGAGCCAGCTGACCGGCAGCCGGATGCGCGTGCTCACCCTGGTCCTCGGGACGCTCGGCCTCGTCGCCGCGCTGGCCGGGGTCTGGAGCCACTTCGCCACGTGGCTCAACCTGCTCGGCATCTTCGTCCCGCCGATCGGCGCGGTGCTCATCCTCGACCAGCTCCGGCCGCGTGCCGCCCGCGCGGTGACCGCCTGGCGCGCCGCCCCGTTCGCCGCGTGGGCGATCGGCTCACTCGCCGCCTACGCCGTCCACGTCTGGGCGCCCCAGCTCAGCGAGGCCGTCGCTGGGCTGCTCGTCGGCGGGCTCACCTACGCCGCGATCGACCGGGTCTCCGTGCGTCGCACCGTGTCCGCGCCGACCGCGGCCGTGTCCGCGTGACTGGGCAGCTGGACGCCCTGACCTCGACGCCTGCCACCGTCCTGGCCGGTCTCGTCCGGGAGCGGGTGGTGTCCCCGGTGGAGGTGGTCGAGGCCGCCCTCGCCCGCGTCGGGGATCTCGACCCGACCCTGCACGCGTTCTGCGAACTGACGGCGGACCGCGCCCGCACCCAGGCCCGGGAGCAGACCGCCGCCCTGGCTCGGGGTGAGGACATCGGGCCGCTGGGCGGGGTGCCGATCGCGATCAAGGATCTCATCGCCACTGCCGGCGTCCCGACCCGATGCGGTTCCCCCGCCTACCGCGACTTCGTCCCCGACGAGGACGACGTCGTCGTCGAACGGGTCCGGGCGGCTGGGGCCATCTCGCTGGGCAAGACCACCGTCCCCGAGTTCGGCTACTCCGGGGTGGGCCACAACCCCGTCAGCCCGACCGCGCGCAACCCCTGGGACCCCGACCTCACCCCCGGGGGCTCCAGCGCCGGTTCCGGCGTGGCCGTCGCCACCGGGATGAGCCCGCTCGCCCTCGGCAGCGACGGCGGCGGCTCGATCCGGATCCCGGCCGCGCACTGCGGCATCTACGGGTTCAAGGCGTCCATGGGGCGGGTCCCGGCCTACCCCGGCTGCCGCGACGAGCGGTACCCGGGCATCTCCAGCTGGGAGAGCCTGGAGCACATCGGACCGATGACCCGCACCGTGGCCGACGCCGCGCTGCTCATGTCGGTCCTCGCCGGGCCGGACCCCCGCGACCGGCACTCGCTGCCCGCGGGGGACGTCGACTGGCTCTCCGCCACCACCGGCGGGGTGGCCGGCCTGCGGATCGCCTTCAGCGCCGACTGGGGCTACCTCGCCGTCGACCCCGAGGTGCGCGAGATCGCCACCCGCGCGGCGGGGGTGTTCACCGAGCTCGGTGCCACGGTCACCCACGTCGACCCGGGCTGGGAGGACCCGTTCGAGTCCTTCTGGGCGATGGTGGTGGCCGACACCGACCTCACCGGCATGCGGGCCATGGTCGCCGAGCACGGTGAGCAGATGTCCCCGCACCTGGTGGTGCTGCTCTCGCAGCCGTGGACGGCCGAGCAGCTCACGGACGGCCAGACCGCGCGCAAGCGGCTGGTCAACCACATGTGGCGGTTCATGGCCGACTACGACCTGCTGCTCAGCCCCACCCTGACCGTCCCGCCCTTCCCCGTCGGCATCCAAGGCCCCGAGCTCGTCGACGGCCACGTCGTGCCCGACACCGCCTGGCTTGGCTTCACCTCCCCGATCAACATGACTGGTCAGCCCGCAGCGAGCCTGCCCGCAGGGTTCACCGCCGCGGGTCTGCCCGTCGGCCTGCAGGTCGTCGGACGTCACCTGGCCGACGCCACCGTGCTGCGCGCGTCCGCAGCGTTCGAGCAGGCGGCGCCCTGGTCACAGCTCTGGCCCGCACTGGTGGCGGGGTGAGCGGGCTCGGCGGGCTGAACCCATCGCCGGGTGGGCTGGTGCTGGGCCTGGTGCAGTCGCAGGTGCCGATCAACACCGAGCCGGGGGACACGGTCCGCAACGCCGAGCGCCTCGCCGAGGTGCTGCGCGGGGCGAAGGCGGGCATGCCGACGCTGGACCTCGTCGTGTTCCCCGAGTACAGCCTCAACGGGCTCGACCCGGCCACGTGGCTCGACGAGGAGCTTCTCTGCGACCTCGACGGGCCTGAGGTGGCGCTGCTGCGGCAGTCCTGCGTGGACGCCGGGGTGTGGGGCTGCTTCTCGCTGATGGAGCGCAACCCGGACGGCGCACCGTTCAACAGCGGCATCATCGTCGACGACGCCGGTGCGGTGGCCCTCTACTACCGCAAGCTGCACCCGTGGGTGCCGCTCGAGCCGTGGCAGCCCGGTGACCTCGGGGTGCCGGTGTGCGACGGGCCCAAGGGCTCGCGGCTCTCGCTGATCATCTGCCACGACGGGATGCTGCCCGAGGCCGCGCGGGAGGCGGCCTACCGCGGTGCGAACGTCATCCTGCGGACCGCCGGCTACACCTACCCGATCCAGCACTCCTGGCGGATCACCAACCAGACCAACGCCTTCCACAACCTGGCCTTCACCGCCTCGGTGTGCCTGGCCGGCGCGGACGCCACCGGGCAGCGCTCGCAGGGCGAGGCCATGGTGTGCGACGTCGACGGCACCGTAATCGTCCACGGCGACGGCACCCCGGACCGCGTCGTCAACGCCGAGGTGGTGCCGTCGCGCGCGGACGAAGCGCGCCGCACCTGGGGGGTGGAGAACAACATCTACCAGCTCGGCCACCGCGGGTACGTCGCCGTGGAGGGCGGGGTGACGGACTGCCCCTACACGTTCATGCAGGACCTCGTGGCGGGGAAGTACCGGGTGCCGTGGGAGGACCAGGTGGAGGTAACCGACGGGACCGCGGCCGGATTCGGCAGCCCTGAACAGGTACGCCAGGGCCGATCCTCTGCTTCAGCGGGCCCGACGGGTGTGGGGGCTCCTGCGCGACAGCTTCTTGTGTCCAGTGTAGATAGCCCCGGCGCCGTCTGAATCCGGGTGAACACCACGTATTGCATCACAACGGTCGATTCTCGCGAACCCGGCGCGGTGAGGACAACGAATCGTGACCGTCATCGTGCTGTTCCCGTGTCGACACGTCGTTGCCCAATTCTATTTTGAGCCGATGCTCAGCACACTGTGGTGCGGGACGGCGCTCATCACCCCTCCGAGACCTGAGGTGACCCATGAGCTCCACCACCGAGTCCACCCCGTCTGTCGTTCAGGCGTTGCCACCTGGTGGCGCACCTACGGTTACCCCGCGCAGCTATAACCGCGCCGTGGCCAACGAGACCCTTGAGGACTACTCGCTGCGATACGCCCCCAAGTCCTTCCGACGCTGGAGCGAGTTCACCGTTGCCTCGACTGCGCTCGGCGGGATCGCCTACCTCGCGGACTTCTCCATCGGCGCGTCCATCGCGGTCACTCATGGGATCACCAACGCGATCGTCGCCGTGCTCGTCGCCGCGGTGACGATCTTCCTCACGGGTATCCCCATTGCGTACTACTCGGCCAAGCACTCCATCGACATGGATCTGCTTACCCGTGCCGGCGGGTTCGGCTACCTCGGGTCCACGATCACCTCGGTGGTCTACGCCAGCTTTACCTTTATCTTCTTCGCGCTCGAGGGTTCGATCATGGCTCAGGCCTTCGAGCTCGGGTTCGGCATGCCGCTGTGGCTCGGCTACCTGGTCGCCTCGCTGGTCGTCATCCCGATCGTCCTGTTCGGCATGACGGCGATGAGCAAGCTGCAGGTGTGGACGCAGCCGATCTGGTTGTTCCTCATGTTCGCGCCGTTCGTCAGCGTCGCCATCCAGGACCCGGGGGCCTACGGGCGCTGGATGAGCTTCGGTGGCTCGGCCGATACCGGCTCGACGTTCACCTGGCTGGGCGCGGGGCTCGGCATGGGCGTCGCGCTCTCGCTCATCGCGCAGATCGGCGAGCAGGTCGACTACCTGCGCTTCATGCCGGACAAGACCGCAGCCAACACCAAGCGGTGGTGGGCCGCTGTCCTTGCCGCGGGCCCGGGCTGGGTCGTCCTCGGGGCGCTCAAGCAGCTCGGCGGGGCGTTCCTCGCCTTCTACATCTTCGACAAGGTCGGTGCGTCCGTGGCGACCGAGCCGATCCAGCAGTACCTGGCCGGGCTGGGGACGTTCGTGCCCTCCGGCATCGTCCTCGGAGTCGCGGTGTTCTTCGTGGTGCTGAGCCAGATCAAGATCAACGTGGTAAACGCGTACTCCGGCTCGCTGTCGTGGTCGAACTTCTTCTCCCGCGTGCTGCACTATCACCCGGGCCGCGTGGTGTGGATCTTCTTCAACATCGGCATTTCCATCGCGCTCATGGAGCTCGGGGTGTTCGGGTTCCTCAACACCGTGCTGGGCTTCTACTCCAACGTCGCCATCGCGTGGATCGGTGCGCTGGTGGCGGACCTGGTCATCAACAAGCCGCTGGGGCTGAGCCCGCCGATCATCGAGTTCAAGCGGGCCCACCTGCACGCCGTCAACCCCGTCGGGTTCGGCTCCATGGTGATCGCCTCGGTGGTGTCGATCCTGGCCTTCTTCGGCGCCTTCGGGGACTACGCCGCGGCCTACTCGCCCTACATCGCCCTCGTGCTGGCCTTCGTGCTCGCCCCAGTCATCGCGAAGGCGACGGGCGGGAAGTACTACCTGGCCCGCGAGGACACCTTGGCCGAGCCGCTCGTCGTCGGCGGGCTATATTCCGGGCTCACCCTTGAGTGCACCGTGTGCAGGGCCGAGTTCGAGCGCCCCGACATGGCGCACTGCCCGTTTCACGCCGGGGCCATCTGCTCGCTGTGCTGCAGCCTCGACAAGGCCTGCCACGACGTGTGCAAGAAGGACCCGGCCGGCTCGGTGGACCTGCCGATGCCCGGCCGCGCCCCGGTGGCCGGATGACCGATCACCACGCACGCCCGGTCGGGGTCACACTGGATGTGACCCCGACCCGGGTGGGAGGTGAGCCGTGGTGACCTACGAGTACCGGTGCGCGCAGGACGGTCCGTTCGACCTGCGCGCACCGATGGGCAAGGCCCCGCCGCGAGCCGCGTGCCCCGCGTGCGAGGACGAGGCACCCCGGGCCTTCCTGGCGCCGCGTCTCGGTTCCGGCCGTGGGGACCTGGTGCGCGCCATTGACCGTACCGACGCCGGTGCCGACCGGCCCGAGATCGTCTCCCGCCTGCCGGCGTCGGGCCGGCCCGGCACTCCGGTCACCTCGAACCCGTTGCACCGCAGGCTGCCCCGTCCCTGACGCCCGTCCCAGCCCCTGACCTCATCGTCGACCGAGGAGCGCCCACCGTGCCCGAGCTCGTCTTCCCGCTCGACTCGTCGAAGAAGTTCACCGACCAGCGATACACCGGTCACAACCGGTGGCACCCCGACATCCCCGCCCCGGTGACGGTCAAGCCGGGTGACACCTTCCGGGTGCACTGCCGGGAGTGGTTCGACGGCGCCATCCACAACGACGACTCGGCTGACGACATCCGGGACGCCCCGCTGAACGGGGTGCACGTGCTGTCGGGTCCGTTCCGCGTGACCGGGGCCAAGCCGGGTGACCTGCTGGTGGTCGACATCGTGGACCTGGGACCCATCCCGCAGGAGGACTCCGGCCCGCTCGCCGGGCAGGGCTGGGGCTATACCGGGATCTTCCCGACGCAGAACGGTGGCGGGTTCCTCACTGAGCAGTTCCCCGACGCCTACAAGGTGATCTGGGACTTCCGCGGCCAGCGGGCCACCTCGCGTCACGTGCCCGGTGTCAGCTTCACCGGGATCGTCCACCCCGGGCTGATGGGCACCGCGCCCTCGGCGAGGCTGCTCTCGACCTGGAACGCCCGGGAGGGCGCGCTGATCGCCACCGACCCTGACCGGGTTCCGCCGCTGGCGCTGCCCCCGCTCGCGGACTCGGCGATCCTCGGATCGCTGACCGGCTCGGAGTTCGACCGGGTGGCCGGCGAGGCGGCCCGCACGGCACCGCCGCGGGAGAACGGCGGCAACCAGGACATCAAAAACTTCACCAAGGGGACGCGGGTCTTCTACCCGGTGTTCGTCGACGGGGCGAACCTGTCGATGGGGGACCTGCACTTCTCCCAGGGCGACGGGGAGATCACGTTCTGCGGGGCGATCGAGATGGGCGGGTTCATCGACCTGCACGTCGACGTCATCCCCGGTGGCATGGACACCTACGGCGTCAGCGAGAACGCCATCTTCATGCCCGGCAACACCGACCCGCAGTACTCGCAGTGGCTGGCCTTCTCCGGCACCTCGGTCACCCTCGACGGCGAGCAGCGCTACCTCGACTCGCACCTGAGCTACCAGCGCGCCTGCCTGCACGCCATCGACTACCTGACGAAGTTCGGCTGGAGCCCGGAGCAGGCCTACATGATCCTTGGTGCCGCCCCGATCGAGGGCCGGCTCTCCGGCGTCGTCGACATCCCGAACTCCTGCTCCACTGTCTACCTCCCGACGGCGATCTTCGACATCGACCTCACGCCCTCGGTGGGCGGACCGGCCCAGATTGCCCCTGGGATCGGTGTACCCCGCTCCAGCTTCTGATCTCAGAGCCCGCCCGGCCCTCAGCGAGGAGAACCCCCATGCGACACGGAGACATCAGCGGCAGCCCCGACACGGTCGGCGTCGCCGTCGTTAACTACAAGATGCCGAGGCTGCACACCCACGAGGAGGTGCTCGCCAACGCCCGCCAGATCGCGGACATGTTGGTGGGCATGAAGTCCGGCCTGCCCGGCATGGACCTCGTGGTGTTCCCGGAGTACTCGACCCACGGGATCATGTACGACCGTGACGAGATGTTCGCGACCGCGTCCGCCGTCCCGGGCGACGAGACGGCGATCTTCTCCGCCGCGTGCCGGGAGGCCGGGGTGTGGGGCGTCTTCTCGCTGACCGGGGAGAAGAACGAGGCGGGGGAGAAGAACCCCTACAACACCCTCATCCTCATCAACGACGCCGGCGAGATCGTCCAGAAGTACCGCAAGGTCATGCCCTGGACGCCGATCGAGGGTTGGTACCCGGGCGACACCACCTACGTGGTGGACGGTCCCAAGGGGATGAAGATCAGCCTCATCATCTGCGACGACGGCAACTACCCGGAGATCTGGCGCGACGTGGTGATGAAGGGCGCCGAGCTGGTGGTGCGCCACTGGAGCGCAGCATCGCCGTCAGGGAGGCCGGCAAGTCGGTGTAGTGGGCGGCGCCTGAGGAGTCCCGCTCAATGCCGGACATGTCGAAGGGGGCGGCACCGCGGGCCAGCGGTTGGGGTGCTGACGCGGTCACCGGGGTAGCACCAATGTCGGCTCCGGACGTTGTGTCATGACCGGGTGCTGCCGATGAGGGCCTGCTGCAGACGGTCGGCGGTAGCGACGTCGGGTGTGCGTGCGGCGAGGACGTCGGCGTAGAGGAAGGACTCACCCAGCCGCACCAGGGCGTAGGCGAGGGCGTTGGGCTCGGTGAGCGGCACCAGCCCATGCTCGGCCACGTCGCGGCGGATCAGCGCTTCGACAAAGGCCACGACACCGGGTTGTACCTGCCCGCGGGGGTCGGTGAGCACCCGGATGGTGAGGGCCGGCTCGTCGTCGAGCAACCGGCGCAACGCCCGTGAGCGGGACACGATCGCGTTGACGTAGCGGCCGGTACCCGGCGAGCTCAGCTCCTCGGCCGGGCGCTCGGCCTCCCACCGCCGCTCGGCCGAGACCAGGGTGGCCTCGGTGAGCATCCACAGGGCGTTGCCAAGCAGAACCTCCCGGCCACCGGCCTGCCGGTACAGAGTCACCCGGGAAACACCCAGCTCGTCAGCGAGGCCCTGCATCTCCAGGCGCCGACCAGCGAGCACCCATCGGGCTGCGAGCTCGACCGCGCGCCCCGCTTGCACCGTGGTCGAGCTGGGGTGGGTTCGCACACCGGGGCTGGCCATCAGATCATCATCCCATCAGACGGCCCCGGGTGCGGGTGCAGCCTGAGCAGGTGCCCCGGCGTTGGCGTACGCACCGTCCACGACGGCCTGGGCCAGCGGGCCGTAGGGCGGCAGGAACGCATCGACCAGGTCACCGGTCCCGCGGACGACGACACCCCGTGGGTTGGAGAACTCACGGAACCCGTCGTGGCCGTGGTGGCGTCCACTACCGCTTTGCCCGATCCCCCCGAAGCCGAGGGAGGGCAGGGTGCCCTGCAGGGCACTGACGTTGATGCAGGCTCCGCCGGATGTGGTCTGCCGCAGGACGTGCTCAGCGACCTCGGGATCCTTGCTGTAGACGTACAGACCCAGGGGCCGTTCGCCGGCGTTCAGCTCGGCCAGCGTCTCGTCGAGGTCATCGTAGGGGATGACCGGCAGGATCGGGCCGAAGATCTCCTCGGCCATGATGCGCAGGTCCTTCGCGGGGTCCACGACCAGCACGAGCGGCAGCCGTCGGGTCTCCCGGTCGCCGTCGCCACCGAGGGGGACAACCCGGGCACCGGAGGCCTGCGCCTGCTCGACCATGGCGACGATCCGGTCGAGGTGACGTTCGGTGATCATGCCGGTGCAGTTTGTCGAGCTCGCGTAGCCGGGGAGCTCGTCGGTGAGGTAGCGCTCGGCGTGGGCGATGAACGCCTCGACGTGGGTCCGGGGGACCAGCACGAAGTCGACCGAGATGCACATCTGCCCGTTCTTGATGAGCTTGGTGCCGACGATGCTGCGGACGTTGTCGGCGTCCACGCTGTCCGCGGTGAGGATGGCGGGACACTTACCGCCGAGCTCCAACGTCACCGGGACCAGGTTCTGGGCTGCGGCCAGGGCGACCTCCCGGCCGATGGCCGGGCTGCCGGTGTAGAGCAGGTGGTCCCAGCGCACGGTGGGGAACTCCTTGGCCAGGGCGAGGCCGCCGACGCAGACCCCGACACGGTCCTCGTCGAAGGTCTCGGTGATCATCTGCTTCAGCAGGTCCGCGCAGGCCGGGGTGTACTCCGACGGCTTGATAATCACCCTGTTGCCGGCGGCGAGCATCTCGACCAGGGGGCCGACCGCCAGGTCGAACGGGAAGTTCCACGGGACGATGTTGCCGATGACGCCCTTGGGTTGGTAGCGGACGCCAGCCCGGGCGGTGCCGAACAACGCGGGGTCGGCCTCCCGCTCGTCTGGCGCCATCCAGGCCTCGAGGTGCTCAGCGGCGTAGGCCGCCCGACCGGCGTTGCCCAGGACCTCGACCAGGTCGGTGAACAGCTCCGGGGAGACCGCGAAGTCGGCGGTCATCGCCGCCTGAATCTCGGCCCGGTGGGAGAGCACCATCCCGGCCAAGGCCATCAGATGGCTCCTGCGGTCCGCGGCTGTCGGGTACGGGTCGGCGAGGTACGCCGCCCGCTGCACGGTGTGCAGCCGGTGCAGCTCGGCGATGGCAGCACCATCGTCCATGTCGGTGGCACTGGGCGGGGTAATGAACGTGGTCACGTCGATCTCCTTGCGGATAGGGCGGCCCCGTGGCGGACGGGCCCAAGCTTGGTGGGTGTGTGGATGTCAACTGGCACGGGCTCGCCGACGGCCGATGACCGTCGAGAGGGCGACCGCCGCCACCAACGCTGCGCCGGTGAAGAAGTCGGTGATCCATTGGCTGACGTTGTTCAGGTTGAGCCCGGACAGGGAGAACGCCAGGAAGTACACGGCGAGCAGGGTGCCGATGACGTTGAAGCGCCCTGGCTTGATGGCGGTGGCACCGAGAAAGGCGGCTGCGAGGGCCGGCAGGGTGAGGAGCTGGCCGCCGAGCTGGGGGTTGGCGTTGCCGTTGCGGGCGACGAGCAGCACCCCCCCGAGGGCCGCCAGGGTGCTGGAGAGGATGAAACTCAGCATGATCAGCCGGCGGACGTCGAGTCCGACGAGCCGGGCGGCGGTGGGGTTGGAGCCGATGGAGTGCAGGTAACGGCCGAAGGGGGTGTGTTCGAGCAGGTAGTAGACGATGACCGCGATCACGCCGAGTGCCAGCAGGATCCGGGGAACACCCACGATGGTTGCTGCGCCCAGGCTGCCCAGGGTGGGATCGGCGATGAGGATGGTGTCGCCGTTCGAGTACAGGGTGAGCAGCCCGGCGATGACGCTGGCCATGCCGAGCGTCGTGATGAAGGCGTTCACCCCCACGAAGGCGACCAGGTAGCCGTTGATAGCCCCCACGAGGAGGCCGATGGCCAGGGCGATGAGTACGGCGACCGGTAGCGACAGGTGGTAGCGGGTCAGGGCGGCTGCGGTGGACATGGCCGTGAGCCCGGCGACCGAGCCCACGGTGAGGTCGAACTGTCCGCAGACCAGCGGCACGATGGCCGCGAGGGCCAGTACGCCGGGTACTGCGTAGGTGCCGAGCACGCTGCTCAGGTTGGCGGCACTACGGAAGGTGCCGGGACGGTCCCAGACACTGGCGAAGATGACGAACATCAGCACGAACAGCACCAGCAGGCCGTACTTCTCCAGGTGGGGGGTCACCAGCGAGAGTGCGCCGCGCCGGTGGGCGGCAGCGGGGGTGGGTTGCGGGGAGAGGTCCCGGCGGTCGGCTGGTGTGTCGGAGCCGGTGGCCCCGGAGCCGGTGGTTTTGGCGCTGGTCATGAGGTGGTGACCTTTCGGGGGACGTCGCCGGCGGGGGCGAAGGCGAGCTCGGTGAGTCGCTGGGGCACGAGCATGTCGCCGCTCAGCTCGGCGACGACCCTTCCGTGGGCCAGTACGACCACACGGTCAGACACCCGGGAGAGCTCCTCGAAGTCAGAGGTGACCAGGATGACCGAGGTGCCCTGCTCGACGGCCCGACGGACCGCCAGGTAGATCTCGGCGCGGGCGCCGACGTCCACGCCCTGGGTCGGTTCGTCGAGCAGGAGCAGTCGGGGCTTGCGGCGCAGCCAGCGGGCGAGGACCACCTTCTGCTGGTTGCCCCCGGAGAGGGTGTTGAACGGCTGCCGGTCCGAGGATGCCTGCACGGTGAAGTCGGTGATCGACCTGCGGGCGTCGGTTGCTTCCGCACCGTGACGGTGCCGCAGCCCGCGCCAGTAGCGACGAACCTGCGCGGCGGAGACGTTCTCCCGCAGGCTCATCTCGAGGAACGCGGCCTCCCCGGCGCGGTCCTCAGGGATGTAGGCGAGTCCGGCGTCCATGGCTTTCTCGATGGTGCGGAACCGGACCGGCCGCCCCTCGAGAAGAATCTCGCCCGCGGCGATGGGGTACGCGCCGAACAGGGACTTAAGCAGCTCGGTCCGCCCCGAGCCCAGCAGGCCGGCCACCCCCAGGACCTCCCCCGTGCGCACGGTGAGGTCGACACCCACCAAGGGTCCGGCGACGAGGCCGCGCACCTGCAGAGCCGGTTCACCCTCCTCGACGGGAGGCATCTGCGGGTACACCCGGTCCAGGGCTCGCCCGACGATCATCTCGATGAGGGTGGCCTCAGTCTGACCCTGTGTGTCAGTGGTGCCGACGTGTCGGCCGTCGCGTAGAACGCTCACCCGGTCCGCGATGGCAAGGACCTCGTCGAGACGATGGGTCACGAACAAGATCGCCTGACCGGCCGTGGCGTAGCGACGGACCGCGGACAACAGCACGTCCACCTCGGAGGCCGGGAGCGATGCGGTGGGTTCATCCAGGACGAGGATGCCCGTGTCGTTGCCCTCCTGATCCTGCAGTGCCCGCGCGATCGCGACCATGGTCTGGTCGGCTGGTCGGAGCAACCCGACGGGTGTGCTCGGCGTGGCCTCAATGTGGAAGCGCTCCAGCAGCTCGGCGGTGCGGGTGCGCAGCGCCGCCCACCGAATCGATCCTGCCCGGGTCGTCTCGAATCCCCGACCGATGGCCATGTTCTCGGCGACGGTCAGGGTGGGGAACACGCCAGGGTCCTGGTGCACGAAGTGCACACCCGCAGCACGCGCCCATTGCGGTGAGGTCTTGTCCGAGGCCACCACGTGTGTGCCGACGGCGATCTCACCTCCCGGATCACCGTGGTAGAGCCCCGCGAGGACCTTGATCAGCGTCGACTTGCCGGACCCGTTGCCCCCGAGCAGGGCGTGCACCTGCCCGGGGCGGACCTGCAAGGTCACGTCGTGCAGGGCCCGGGTGCCGGGAAAAGTCTTGGACAGGTGGGTGACGCGCAGCGCAGGGGCCGACCCTGCAACGGCACCGGCCGGCTCGCTCAACTAGACGCCCCACGCCTTCTTGTAGACCGAGCGGTAGTCGGGGAAGGTGTCGAAGGCAGCACCGGTCGCACTCGGGAGACCGTGTTGAGGATCAACCAGCGTCCAGCCGATGCCGCAGTCCACCGGCTTCTGCCCGTTAAACACGCTGTTCAACGAGTCGATCGTTGCCCAACCGACCCAGGCCGGTGGGTTGATGTTCACCACGTCGACCGCGTTCTTGCGCATGAGGTCGAGCTCGGGGGCGAACCCCTCACCACCGATGACGTAGACCTTGCCCGTGCGGCCTGCCTTTTGGATGCCGCTGGCGATGCCGAGCAGCGTCGCACCGGTGTAGGGGCTCTTGACCACGTTGACATCGGGGTTCTTCAACAGCTCCCCGGACACCAGGGCCTCGAGCTTGGGGCCGAGGTCAGCGACCTGGAAGGTGGAGTAGGTGATCTTCCCGCCGCCCGCCTTGACCGCGGTCTGAAACCCCTCATTGGTGTAGTCGAGGATGCGGAACTCCTCGTCGTTGAGCTGCAGGACGTTGGCCTTGTCGCCCAGCTTCGCGATGGCCGCCTCACCCTGCAACTGGCCGTAGCTGCGGGTGAACGCGCCCAGGTCACCCTTGGCGGCGGCGTAGAACGGGATCGCGTCGAAGTGCGCCTGGCCCCCGAACTTGGGGTTGTTGCAGTCAAAGGAGTAAGCCGCGGCGATCTTGATGCCCGCAGCCTTCGCCTCCTCCAGAGGCTTGGCGACCAGCGGGCAGTCGATGGACTGCAGGGAGATCGCGTCCGGCTTGGCCGCGATGGCCTGCCGGACCAGGCCGGGCCACAGGGACGGGTTGCTCTGCCCGTCGAGCAGCTGGGTGTCCCAGCCCAGTGCCTTGGCGGCTTCCACCTGCCCGGCGAGGGGGATGGAGGAGGAGATGCTGTTCTGCCCGGAGGAGATGAAGATGACCCGCTTGCCCTTGGCCGCCGGCCGTGAGGTGGCATCGGGCAAGGTGCTGGTCCCCTTGTACCCAGCCTCGACGGCGCTGCGGGCCGCGGCCTGGGCGTCGGGCGCCACGCTGGCGTTCGAACCGGCGGAAGCCGAGCTTGCGGTGGTGTCCTGCCCGCAGGCGGCCAGCATCAGCGCCGACGCGACCAGCAGGACCATCGTGCCGCGGCGGCGGCGGGGAAAAGGCAGACGTTGCACGGGCACGCTCCTGGCTCGACGACATGACGTGATGCGTGACACACGTTACGGAACAAGCTAGTGTTGCGCAACACTCCAACATTCTGTATCAATCGCTTTCGCATGTGCGGCTGGTCCCGCGCCGAGCCACCAGGAGGATTGATGACGAGCCCCATGATCACCGACCTTGGGGGCGCCACCGCGGCCGAGCACGTCGACGTTCTTGTCGTGGGAGCCGGTCTGTCGGGGATCGGCGCTGCCTGCCACTTGCAGTCCGACGCCCCCGGCACCAGCTACGCGATCGTGGAGGCCCGCGCCGCGAGCGGGGGGACCTGGGACCAGTTCCGCTACCCCGGTGTGCGCTCGGACTCCGACATGTTCACCTTGGGGTATGCGTTCCGGCCCTGGACCGGGGCGGAGTCCATCGTGGGCGGGCAGGACATCCTCGCCTACGTGCGGGACACAGCCACCGCGTACGGCGTGGACAGCCACATCCGGTACAACACCCGCGTCGTGGCGGCCGCGTGGTCGGGTGACGAGGCCCGCTGGAGCGTCACCGTCGAGGACACCGCTTCCGGTCAGCGCACCACCCAGACCTGCAGCTTTCTGTACCTGTGTTCGGGGTACTACCGCTACGACGAGGGGTACACCCCGACCTGGCCGGGACGCGAAAGCTTCGGCGGGGTCGTGGTGCACCCGCAGCAGTGGCCCGCTGATCTTGACGTCACCGGCAAGCGCGTGGTGGTCGTCGGCAGCGGCGCCACCGCGGTGACCCTCGTCCCGGCACTGGCCCAGACGGCGGCGCAGGTGACCATGCTGCCGCGCTCCCCGTCCTACGTCATGCCGATCGGTGCCGCCGACCCCATCACCGACCTGCTACGCAGAGTGCTGTCCGAACGACGGGCCTACGACGCGATCCGGTGGAAGAACGTGAAGATCGCGACGCTGATCTACACCGTGTCCCGCAGGTACCCGGCCCGGGTCCGTTCGCTGCTGCGCAAGACTGCCATCAAGCGCCTCCCGGACGGCTTCGACGTGGACACCCACTTCACCCCCACCTACCAGCCGTGGGACCAGCGGATGTGCTTCGTGCCCGACGGGGACTTCTTCGCCGCCATCCGCTCGGGCACCGCGGACGTGGTCACCGACCACATCGAGGCCTTCACCGAGAACGGGCTTCGGCTGCGCTCTGGGGCGGAGCTCGAGGCCGACGTCATCGTCACCGCCACCGGGCTGCACCTGCTGCCCTTCGGGGGTATCCCCCTGACCGTCGACGGTGAGGCAGTCACGATCCCCGAACGCGTCGCGTACAAGGCGATGATGCTCGAGGGCGTGCCCAACCTGGCCTTCGCCATCGGCTACACCAACGCCCCGTGGACGCTGAAGGTCGACCTAGTGTCCTCCTACGTGGCACGCCTGCTGAGCCACATGAAGCGAACGGGCTTCGCCATCGTGACGCCGCGCGTGCCGTCCACACCCATGGCCACCTCGCCGCTCATCGACATGACCTCGGGGTACTTCGAGCGGTCACGCTCGACCCTGCCGCTGCAGGGCGACGCCGCGCCGTGGCGGCTGCAGCAGCACTACGGCAAGGACTCCGCCCTGTTCCTCGGGCCCCTCGACACCGAGGGGCTGGAGTTCCGGGCCGCCGCCGCTGCGAGCACCAGCAGCTGAGCCCGCCCCACGATGGTCGTTCACCACCCGAGGAGAGGACCCGCAGTGACGACGTTCGACACGTCCACCTTCGACATCACCAGGATGGACATCACCCAGCAGAACGTGGCGGTGGAGAAGGTGCTGGCTGCCACCGCCAAACCCCGCCACCGCTACCTGCTGCAGGCCTACCTGCGGCACCGCTACCTCGAGTCGGCTGGGCGCTACCAGGAGATCTTCGACCCGCAGCTGACGGTCGAGAACCCGTTCTACCGTTTCGCCGTCAACGGGCAGCGCACCGACCTGGCCGGCCGTGACCAGGTCGAGATGGTCTACCGGCACTGGACGGACACCGACCAGTGCGTGTTCTACGTCGAGGGCGAGACCGTCGCGGTCGGCGACAACCTCGTCGTGGGACGCGGCATCAGCTACCAGCAGACCCTCGGCAGCGAGCTGGTCGCGGCCGGTATCGAGGCCGACCCCGAAGCCATGTACCTCAAGCGGTCCGCCCTCGTCATGATCTGGCCCTACGACGACCAGTGCCGCCTGCTCGGCGAGGACGTCTGGGAGTTCGACGAGAGCGAGCGGGCGCTGATCAAGCTCGACCCCGCCGACGTGCTCACCGCCACCCAAGCCGGGGCGCTGCTGGAGCCTTACATCCACCCGCTCCCACCCTTCGACGACAGCCTGCTCCCCACATGAGGGCCGTCGTCTGTCACGACGCCGAGCTCACGGTGCAAGACGTCGCCGAGCCGGTACCGGCCCACGGTCAGCTCGTCCTGCAGGTGACCGGCTGCGGCATATGCGGCTCTGACCTGCACGCCCGCCGGTACGCCGACGCCCAGGCCGACGTCCTGGCCGAGGCGGGATACGACGGGCTGATGCGCTCCGACCAGCGCGTGGTGATGGGCCACGAATTCACCGGCGAGGTGATCTCGGCTGGACCGCGAACCCGCGGGGCACTGCCGAGCGGGACACCCGTCGTCGCCGTGCCGCTGCGCCGCAACGGCACGGACCTGCACGCCATCGGCCTGTCGCAGCACGCCCCCGGCGCCTACGCCGAGCGGGTGCTCGTCGAAGCGTCCATGACGATGACCATCCCCAACGGCCTCCCACCACGGACCGCGGTACTGACCGAGCCCATGGCCATCGGCTACCACGCCGTTCGACGATCCGAAATCACGAAGGGCGACGTGGCCATCGTGATCGGCTGCGGACCGGTCGGGCTCGCCGTGATCTCCATGCTCAAGACCCGCGGTGTGCGCACCGTGGTCGCGAGCGACTTCTCCCCCGGCCGACGAGCGCTGGCCACGGCCTGCGGCGCGGACGTCGTCGTCGACCCAGCCGCCGACTCGCCGTACACCGGTTTCGCAGACCCCGGGTACCTGCGCACCGTTCCCCAGGCCGTCGGCCTGCTCGTCGGTACCACCGAGAGCCTGCAGAAGATGCCCGTCCCGTGGCACCTCGTGTGGCGCCTGGCCGAGCGCCTCGGCCGCACACCAGCCCGGCCGGTGGTCTTCGAGTGCGTCGGCGTGCCCGGCATCCTCGACGGCATCATCACCAGCGCCCCCCTGCTGACCCGGGTCGTGGTCGTCGGTGTCTGCATGCAACCCGACACGATCCGGCCAGTGATGGCGATCAACAAGGAGATCGATCTCCGCTTCGTCGTCGGGTACACCCCGCTGGAGTTCCGCGACACCCTGCACCTGCTCGCCGAGGGCAAGATCGACCCCACCCCGCTGCTCACCGGCACCGTCGGCATCGACGGCGTCTCCGGCGCCTTCGACGACCTCACCGACCCCGAGCGGCACGCCAAGATCGTCATCGACCCACAGCTGCCGTGACCGCGCGATGGGTCCCCGATCATCGGTGTGCACCCGCGGCACCCCTCCACGACGTGGGCGGCCCCCGGTGAACCGCAACCCGCAGCCCGTACCCCCACGCGCAGGGCCTGGTTGCCTACTTCCCGGGGTTGGAGATGCGGTGGTGATCACAGTCGCGAAGGAGGGCTCCCGCACTCGGGGGCTGGGGGAGTACCTGTTCGGTCCGAGACGGGCGGAGGAGCACACGAACCAGCGCGTCGTCGCGGCGTGGTCGGGTGCCTGGTAGGGGCTGAAGCAGCCCGACGAGGTGGAACGGGCGCTGCTCGCGGACGAGCTCGACGCCCCGATGGATTCGCTGCACGGGCTGGCCGGGGAACAGGCCCCGGACCGGCACGTCTACCACGTATCGATCAGCAACCACGGGGAGGACCGCACCCTGACCGACGACGAGTGGGCGGTCGTCGCCGACAAGCTGGGGTTGACTGAGACCGATACCCGGGCAGGGGTGCGGTGGATCGCGGTGCACCACGGTGAGGCGTCGTAGAGCCGCGACCACCTCCACCTGCAGGCGACGCTGGTGCGGGAGGACGGGCGCCCGGTGCACCTGTCTAATGACTACCGGGCGTTGCGCGAGGTGGCCGGGGAGATGGGGGAGCGGTTCGGTTTAGAGGTCCGCACCCGCGATGTCGGGCCGGGACCCCGTCCCTGTTCGGAGTGGAGGTGCAGCAGCAAACCGTGACCCGGCAGGAGTCGGACCGGGAGCGTCTGCGTCGCACCGTCCGGGCGACCGCGACGCCAGCGAGGTCGGAGTCGGACTTCCTGGTGCTTTGCCCGGGAGCACGGGGTCAGGCGTCCGACGCCGTCCAGCACCTTGGAGTCGGCATCCACCAGCCGGAAGGAACCATCGCGGTTTCTGGACCTCCAGCACCGGCGGTGCCGACACCCGCACCCCGGCCACGATCAAAACTGTTGAGTCTCGACAGGGGGACGTCGGCGCCCTCCCTGAACAACGATTGCTTCAAACCGCTTCGGCGCGGGCGGCTCGCTCGTCGTCATGGCGGCGCCGTCCAGAACACCAGCGAAGTGCCGCAGGCCTCGCAGCTGATAGCGCTCAGGGTGCAGTCGTCGTTGCACGGGCTCCAGTCGGAGCACCGATGACACTCCGGCTTGTTCCGTTCCTGCTCAGCGACGTTCCAGCAGGTGTTGCAGTACCAGGTGACCGAGCCTCCGCCGTAGGAGATCGGCCGATTCGACCAAGTCTGGTGAAAGTCCTGCCTGACGCTGTATCCACCCCACGTGGTTCCGAGGCTGTGACCTGGGGCTACGAGGAGACGGTGCTCGTCGTATGCCGTGGTGATATCCGCAGTCTCAGCCTTCGCTGTCCGGTTGACGAGCAAAGCTGACTCGAAGGCGACCTTGTCCACCATCCAGCTTCGTCCGACCTTCTGGACTCCCACATGGATGTTGCCGCCGCCGCCGAGCTGCAGGTCGCGGCCGAGCCAGATCTGACCATTGCGCTGGGCGCTCTTCCGATACCAGTCGTAGGCGTTGGCCGACGCCCCTGGTTGCTGCTTCCAGTGGTCGACAGCTTCCCTCAAAGGCAGGGTGAAGGCGGGCACAGAGCCATCGTCTGACATGAGTACCTCCTGGGACCGTTCTCGCTGATCACAGCACCATAAGCACCGGTACCGACAGCCTGACCGGGCGGGGTTTGCGTAAGGGTAGGCATTGTGAAGATGAAGGTGTGGGCCATCGCGGCCCTCGCCGGCATCCTTTACGCCGCGACGACGGGCACAGCAGAGCCACCAGCAGGGGTGATGGACGGCAGGGGCCAGCCGGTCCCCGACGCGCTACTGGAGATTTGGCAAGCTGATCAGCACGGCGCCCCAGTGCAACACGCTGGATCTCTGCGCCGCGACGGTTGGACTTTCACCGGCTGGGGACGTGCCGGCACTGACAACGACGGCCGCTACTGGTTCACCACCCTCACGCCAGGCAGGGCCGGCCCGTCGTCCGCACCGTCCACCCCGCCCGCGACGACCAGCGTCATCAACCACGTGCCCGTCCCCGCGGTGCCGAGGCCGGGGGCGGCGACGAGCACGGACACCGTCAACCCCACCGTGACCAGGGCTGCCGCAGCGACGTCGCGCAGACCGAGGCGCAGGCCGGTGAAGACCGCACCAAGGGGAAGGGCGAACAGCAATTCGCTCACCAGAAGCGTTGCACCAAGGTGACGGTGCCAACCCACAGCGCGAGGAACTCCAGGCCGAACCCCGCGGCGTCGAACCCGACGCCGACGAACCACAAGGGACGCCGCAGGACCTCCGGCAAAGTGGGACCCACCTCCGACCCGCCCGCGGGAGCACCACCGCCCAGCCCGTGCCCGTCACGTTCTGGCGCGTCTTACTAGACCGTGCGGTACTGCCGTTTGACGTTACTAACGCAACGCGGTAGCATCACTAGGTGATTCGCTCGTTCGCCGATAGTCACACCGAGCGTTTGTGGCACCGGCGTCGAAGCGATCTGCGCGTCCCGCCGGGCAACCGGCTCGAACAGCTCCGCGGCGACCGGGCGGGACAGCACAGCATCCGAATCAACCAGCAGTGGCGCATCTGCTTCCGCTGGACCGAGGCAGGACCAGAGGACGTACAGCTCACCGACTACCACTGAAAGGGAGGCGACTAGCGATGACCGATGAGCCGATCATGGCGCCGACGCATCCGGGCCTGATCCTGCGCGAAGAGTTCCTGGAGCCGATGGGGATAACTGACTACCAGCTGGCGAAGGCGATTGGGGTGCCGCAGACCCGGATCAGCGCCATCACACACGGGAAGCGCCGGATCTCAGCCGATACCGGGCTACGGCTGTCGCGCTACTTCGGCATGTCTGAGGGGTTCTGGACTGGGTTGCAGGCCGACTACGAGCGCGAGCTGGCCAAGGACCAACTCGGTGACGCACTGGATGCCATCCACCCCATCGCTTCCTGAACTGAGTGGAGGACAGGGGCGACAGCGTTGCCCAGGAACGCCTACCTGGCCCCGGAACTCCTGGAGTCGGCGTTGACATCCACGGGCAGAGCGCGGGTGTCCGGTTGTCGATCGCCAAGCGGGGCAGTCTGGCTCCGCAGGGATCTGGTTCGTCTCGCGCTCCGGCTCAACTCCGCCGGACGACCTGACTCCGCGGCGTGGAATCCTCGGGGTGTGCCGACAGACCAGATCTTCGACGTGTGGGCTGACTCTCGGGGTGCGGGTGTGGTCAGGATCAGAGTCCGCTCGGCCGTCGTTGGTGCTCTTGCCTGCCACTGTTGAGACCGCTGAGGACTGGGATGTGGTCGCAGCGCAGATGAGTCACAAGTGTCGCCTGCCACGAGCATGGGACCGCCCTGAGCGATTTTCTGCCAAGCTCATGGGACCACCTGGATTGCCAGTCATGGGACCACCCGGCGCGCCGCGTCGAGGGTTCCTCGATCTGCTCGTT
>JAABUS010001968.1_pt1 | contig 41322 bp, 63 predicted proteins | sample 5560161 | NCBI WGS metagenome assembly JAABUS01 (sample SAMN10711885, study PRJNA513376) | rock metagenome | isolation source: Antarctica rocks | place: Antarctica: Victoria Land, Trio Nunatak nord | collected 2016-01-04
GGTGCAAGGGCGGTGGCTTCGGCCTCGACCTGGGCATCGGCGGCCGCGAGAGCCGCGAGGGCGGCGGCGCGGGCTTCCTGGGCACTCATTGGGATCCTTCCAGCGGTGGGACGGGGGGGGGGGGGGTTACAGGCCGGTCAGCCGGAACGCTGCAAGGGGGTCGGTGATGACGGGCACGGTGACCCTAGCCGCCATGATGAGCCACCGCTCTTGGTCCGGCTGGTCGACGGTGCGTGAGTAGAGGGGGAGCTCGTCGCGGATCGACCCGAGGACACCGCGGGCGAGGACGTACGCCGACCCGGCGGGTACCCGGTTGGACACGAGCCACCGGAAGCCGAGGAGACCGTTGAGGGCGGCGCCTCCGGCGAGGACCGGGTTGCCGGCGGTGGACTCCCTGGGGAGGGAGTCGCGGATGTCTTTGCGGGCCATCAGTCGGAGCCGCTGTAGCGGGTTGACGAGGACCGTGTCGGCCATGTAGCCGAGGTCGGCGTCGTCGATGGCTGAGCGAGCCGCTTCGAGGTCGGAGATGGGGTCGCCGGTGGTGGTGTTGTTCCATGCGGCCGCACCGGGGGCGACGGGAACTGACGGGTCGGCGTTGAGTGCGGCCACCGCGACGGTGTCGACCTTGCGGATGACGGTGTTGCGGAGCTTGGTGAGTTGCCGGGCGAGGACGTCACGCTGGTCGCGGCGGACCGCTTCGTAGGTGATGATCGACGCGCCGCCCCACTTGGTGACAGCGGCCACCAACGGCACCGTCTCGCCGGTGTCGACGATGGGGAACTCCGACCCGGGCTCGATGGGTTGGACGTCGCGGGTGGTGAACAGGTCACCGGCGAGGACCCGGTCGTAGACGACGGCGCCGCCGGCGGCGTCTCCGCCGGTGTAGATGAAGTCGGCGATGAAACGTTGACGGGTGAGGTCAACGACGGCTCGCTGTACCCGGGTGGGGGTGCGGAGGAACGCTTCGACCGTGATGCGACCGGCCGAGATGGTCGGCGGCGACGGCGGGTAGGTTACGCCGGGCATTTGGTGGCTCCTCAGTCAGTCGGGTCGAGTGCGTGGGTTATCGGGACAGTTTGACGGGACAGTCGACGCCGACGGCGGCGTCGTCGAACGCGGTGCCGAGCGGCGGGTTGGCACCGGCGGCGACGGCGAGGCCAGTGGCGTCGGAGCCGACGGGGGCACCCGCGGCGACAGCGGCCGCGCCGACGGTCACCGGCATCACTTGGTGGCCGAAGTAGACCGTCACCTTCGCGCCCACGGCGGCGTCATACGCGGCGACCCCCACCCGGGATGGTGCGGCGGCGGCGGCGGCGGCGTGGGTGACCGTCGGGTTGCCGTCGATGCGGGGCCCGGAGATGCCGACGAACCGCTTGCCGGTGATGGCAGCGCCAGCGTGGCAGGTGATGGTGTCGGCCTCATCCCAATACGGGACGGCGGGGTTGGTCGCCATTGTCGGATGCTCCTAGCTGGTCGGTGGGGTGTAGATGTCGAGGCCGAGGGAGTCTTGGAACTCGTCGAAGGCTTTGTCGTCGGGGGTGGCGTCGGGGGCTGTGGGGTCGCCGAGGGCGGTGACCGCGTAGCGGGGTGCCAGGCCGGAGAGGAGGGTGGTGGTGCCTTCCTCATCCCGGTCGAGTTGGGCGCCGAACGCGGCACGTTCGGCTGGGGTGATGCGGCCGGTGCGGATGGCGTCGTCGAGGATCCGGTTGCGGCGTTGCCCGGCGAGTTCGGTTGCGGCGTTGCGGCCGAGCTCGCCGTCGGCTTGGAGCTGGGCGAGGGTGTCCGCTGACAAGGTGACGAGTGTCCCCTCGGGGCCGGCAGGCGGCGCCGGTGTACCTGCCGGGGTATCGGCGGGCGGTGCTGCTGGGGTGCCTGTGGCGGGTCCGGTGGTGGCACCTTCACCGGGAGGCGCCGTGCCCTTCGCGGGGTCGCCGGTGGTGCCGCCGTCTCCACCTTCACCGGTGCCGCCCTGGGTTCCGCCTTCGGCGCGGATGGCGGCGATGGTGGCCTCGACGTCGACGTCGGCTTCCTTGCCGATCATCTCGCGGAGCTCGGCGTCGGTGAGGGTGCGTGGCATTGGGGGACCTCCGGTTGGCGGGTCAGGTTCGACGCGACCATCGTGGGTCGCGTCTTGTGTCGGTGGGGGGATGGTGGCCGTGTCGCGGGCACCGGCGGCGACGGCTATGGCGTCCACAACCTCCGGTGTCGCGCCGGCGGTCCGGGCTGCGGTGAGCATGGCGACGGCGACGGGATTGTCGTCGAGGCCGTCGACAAGCTCGACGACCGTTGCCCTCACTCGCTCCGGCAGGCCGCTGGTGGGGGGTTGGCCTTGGCTGTAGAGGGCGAGGACGTCGGCGAGACCCTTCACAGCCGGTGGGGACACACCGAGGAGGGCTAGACCGGTGAGGACCGCGGCGTACCGTTTGCCGGCGGCGGTTTTGACGCCCCACGCAATCTCCACCGACCGGCGGCGGAACGCGACGGGGGCTACCTCGGCGAGCTTCGATGGCATCCCGACGATGTTGCCGAGGAGGGTGGGGACCTGTTTGCCGTCTTTGCGTTGCTCGACGACCCGGGTGGGTTGGACCCATCCGGCGGCGGGTTCCCCGTCGAAGCGGGGGTCGACGTGGCCGATGCGGACAGCGGGGGCGTCGAGGTCGGTGTCGGCGGCGGCGGTGAGCATCGCCTCAAGGTCGGCTCGGGTCACCACGGTCACACCGGTTGAGGCCGCCCAGGTGCCGGCGGAGACTAGCTCGACGTCCCTAATGGTCGACGTTGGTGCCTTCGGCATGGACGGCACGCTAGGCGCGGCCGGAGGCGGTTGGGGGGAGGGTGCGGGTGTCGCCTAGTGGCCGTCGACGCGGGTCATGGGCGCGTCGTGGGCGGTCACGGCTGCTCACCGGCCTCACTTGGGCTGAACTGATCGGCCTCGGTACGGTCGAGAGCACGGCGCATCTCACACGCGACGCATTCGCAGCGCAGGCCGGGAGGGGTGGCCGTCGCCTCTGCCGCTGCCCGTACCTCGGCCCCATCCTGCTGCTATGCCACATGTGCATTTTGTGGTGCCAGGACGCCATGTCGTGGGCGGTCACCGGTCACCCCGCGTCAGGTAGTCGCGGAGCGCGGACTCCGGCACCTCCCGAGGAGGAGTTGTTCTCGGCACCTGAACTCGGGGGTCGATGGGGTGAACGACGCCGCAACAGCAACGGGTAACTCCATCGTTAGGACCCGCCACGGTGCCGTAGGTGTTGCCGCAAGGCGCGACGCCCAAGGGAGGCAGTAGAGGCGATGCCAAGCAAGTCGAGCAGGTCACATCGAGGATGTTGCTGGTAGAGAACTGTGGCCGTGTACCGCAGGCGATCTTGAAGGCGTCAGTTACAAACCCAAAGTGCCACACAGCGGGCTGTGGGGCGGTCACGGCTGGTCACCGGCCCGGATGCGGTCAGCGCGAGCGCGGAGCCAGAGACCTTGCCGAGCGGCGCTAGCAACAAGCCTGAACTCGGGATTGGCAATGTTTACGACGCTGTGGTCGACTGCCGTAGCCGCATCCATCAACGTCTGTACCGCGACCTGCCGGTCATGCTCGACCTGGCGCTCTCGGCCAATCTCCGCTGCGCGGTCCACGATGCGCTTCGCCGTCTCATCGGACACACGTGCGCGTGCCGCCTTGGCCTCCGGTGTGCCGAGCGAAGACCGCTCAACCAGTTCCTCGATGGGGAGGTCGCGGTCACCCTGCGTCACGTAGCGGTCTTGCATGTACCTGTTGAGTGCGTCGGCGGGTATCCGCACCGAGGTCTCCACCCGGAAGTGGGGCAGCTTCTCAGCGTTGACCAACCGATATACTGTCATTTTGGACACATTCAAGACAGCGGCGACTTCACGCACTGTGAGTAAATCGCTCCATGTCACGGTCATCTTCGACACACGTAGCCGGTCGGCGACCTCGGCGACAGTGAGGACGGTGGGTTGGGTGGGGGGCAGTTGAATCCCGCCGCGCTGAATCCACTCCGAGTCGTTCGTAGAGGGACGAGGCCCTCCGCGCCCCAGGTGACTTTGCCGAAAGCGGTCACGCCTGGCCACCGGCCTCACTTGGGCTGAACGCGTGGCGCTCATGGCCGTCAGGCAGCGCACACTGAGACGGCCCCCACGGTGTCGGCGAGACAAACTGGCACCGTGCGGTCATGGGCTGTATCTCGATCGCGCCGGGGTCGCAGCCACCGCAGCCCGACTCCATAACGCCGTGCCCGCAGGGAGCCAGCGGTTCGGTCACGTTGCGCCTCGGTAGGTGGCGATGGTGCGGGCGTGAGCCGACGGGATCGGGTTAGTAGTGAACCCGACCCGGACGATTAGCCTCGCTTTCCGGGCGGCGAGGAACGCCGCCCCGAGCATGTTCGGAACGGGCGGGTCGCCGGCGCGGTAGCGGACGTCGACAGCGGAGAACTCCGCCCCGGTGGCGGCAAGGTTGTGGACGACGTCGCGGGCGGCTTGGCGCCAAACGGAGTCAAGCGCGGCGGGGGTGCCTAGGCCAGCGGCGGCGACACCGGCGTCACGGCGGGCGCAGCCATCGAGGAGGTCATCGAAGGCGAGTTGGGTTGGGGCAGATGCCACGGCTTGGGCGTCCTAACGGCTGGGGTGGGTGAGGGGGTAGACGACGGCGTCGATGATACGGGTGAGGGTGGCGTCAGTGTTGGGGGTGACACCGTTGAGGCGGTCGAGGCGGCGGTCAGCTTGGAGGGCGGTGAGGACCCGCCCGGACAGGTCGAGGCCGTAGCGGGTGACGGCTTCGAGGACCCGGCTGGTGATGACGTGCCGGTCGTAGTCCGTGAGGGGTTGGCTGTTGCGGTTGCGGAGGTCGGTGAGGCGGGTAAGTGCCTGTTCAGCGCGGGCTTTGTCAGCGGGGGTGAACGCCGGCGGCAAGGGAGGGCTCATCGGACGATGACCAACTTGGCTGTGTCGGACAGGAGGAGGGGGAGCGCGGTCTCGGCGACCTCAGTGAGGGGCATCCCGAGGGGCTTGTAGAGGGCGAGCACGGTGCGCGGTCGGAGGGCGAACTTGACGAGCTCGTAGGCGACGAGGACGACGCCGGCGGCCTCGATGGCGGTGACCTCGGCGTCGAGGACCGGGTTGCCGGCGTAGGAGATGCGTCCACTGGCGGCGTTGGCGTGGACTATTTCCCCGAGCTCGACGGGGAGAACTCGGTCATGTAGAGGCCCACCGATGAACAGAGCCGGGTGTTTCGCGGCGCGGCTCATCGGTGGTGCCCGGCGGGGTTGGCGCGTAAGTCAATGACCGGCATGAGCTCCGGCAGAGACATCGTCGGGTAGATGGTGATGAGGTCATCGACGATGGCCTTGGCGTGGTCATGGGTGGAAGCACCGGCGGCTCGGGCGTACGCGATGAGGGCGATGTAGGGGCCGACGGCTTCGGGTTTGAGGTCAGGCAACGGTGTCCTCCTTAACGTGCGCCCACGCTTGCCCGGTAACAATGCGCTTGATCTGCGGGCGGCTGAGTTTGTACCGGCGCGCCAACGACCGCAACGACTCTCCGTCGTCATGGCTGGCACGTATGTCGCGGACATCGGCGGCGGTGATCTTCGCTTGACCGTGAGCCTCACCACGAACGATCCTGTTGGGGGTGCGGTGGCTCCAATGCCGCTCGCCGGAAGGGAGGGACCGTGAGCCTCCCCAACGGTTGCGTTCGACCATGTCGCGCATGTTGTCGGCCTGGGTGCCGGCGTAGAGGTCGGTCGGGTTGCAACAGGGCGGGTTGTCGCAATGGTGCAGGACGAGGAGCCCGTGAGGGATCGGACCCACGGTGAGGGTGTAGACGAGCCGGTGGGCGTACCACCGTTTGCCCTCCCACCGGACGTACCCGTAGCCGAGGGGATGCCGGGCACCTTGCCACTCCCAGCACCCTGACGGCGTGACGAGGATGCGGCTGAGGATGCTGCCCGGCAGTTGGTGCACAGGTGGCACAGTACCACCGTGCCGCGCTCTACACAGCAGGGTCGCGGGGTTCGGCGGGTCGGGCGTCACGGCGGGTCGGCTCAGCCTCGGCCTCATGCACGGCCACAAGTGTCCCTCGACACCGGGGGCCACCTTGGCAGTCGACGTGCCCGCCCATGCCGGGGTAGTCGGAGAGCGCCTCGAGGAGGGTGCGATACTCACGGCCGTCAACGTGGCTGCAAGGTGTGCATGTGTTCCGGTCGAGCAGTTCCGACGCGTAGTAATAGGCGACGTCGGGGGGTGGGTGCGCCCGGAGCTGGGCGGTGCGCCCAGCGGAGTACGCCACATTCGCCGCCTGCCGCGCCAGGTCAGCGGCACCCACATCGGACACGGCCTGGGCTGCGGCGACGGCGCCGTCAACAACGGTGGCTGTGACCGGGGTGGTGGGGTCGGTGCGCGCCAAGTGGTCAGCGGCGGCGCCAAGCGCCCGACGTGGCAGTTCAGCGGCGGCACGGTAGACCGGTCCGGCGACAACATCAGCCACGTCCACATTCACGACAGGGACGCGGGCGCCTTGCCGGTCAAACTCATCCACAAGCTCAGCGGCTGCTTCGGCGGCGAGTGCCTGCGCGTCAATAACGGCCTGGGCGGCGAGGGTGGCGACGAGGTCATCCAGGCCAGGCAGGGTCGGACCTGTCGCAGCGGCGTACCGGGCGAACACGGCGGCGGTCTCAGTGATCGTGCCGGGTGCGCCGAGGGCGCGCCGGATCAGTTCACCGATGCCGGTGAGGGCGTCCGTGTGGCGGCGGTGGATGAGCCCGGCGACCCGTTCGATGGCGTCGTCGATGTCAGCGAACCGGGCCCGGGAGGCGACCTCGGCGGCGGTGGCGAGCCGCCTCGCCGACGCGGGGATGATACGGCGGCGGACCTGTTCGGTGTAGAGCTCAACCTCGACGGCGGTGACCTCGACGGCGAGGAGCGCGACGCTACGTGCCGTCGGCATTACGGCGCATAGCGGCCAGCGCGGCGGCGGCCGTCTCCAACCGCTCGGTCAGGGCCGCGGCGTAGGTGCCGTCGTCGCCGGCGCCAACGGGGTCGACTGTGACCCGGTCCGGGGCTGGGCCGTCGAAGCCGAGGATCTTGCGGCCTTCCTCCGGTGAGATGACGCCGGCGGTGATGAGGGCGGGGACACCGACCGATTGGACCCCGGCCTTGTCCGCCTCCGCTGTGGCGCCCTCGACGACCAACCTGGGGGGAAGCTGGTGGCGGCGCCGGATGTCGTCCTCGGTGGGCGGGTCAGGGGTGAGGAGCCCAGCTTCGGCGAGCGCCGCGAGGGCTTCCGCGGTGGGCTCCGCGTCGGCGTCGAGCCGGTCCGCGACGAGCAACGGGTAGGGCTCATCGGGGCCGTAGTTGTGCTCGACGTAGTCGCGGATGACGTGTTCGGTGGTGGTCTCTCCGACCTCCTCCGCCGTTGCGTCGCCGGCGCGGAGGAAGTAGTTGACGAACGTGTCACCAAGAGCCCGGGCGCCGTTGTCATGGCCGAGGTTGAGGAACATGGCAAGCGCGGAGCGGCCTATCTCCTCATCGTGGTACTTGAGCAACGGGAGCTCATCGCGGAGGGTGCCGGTGACCCCGAGGAGGGTGAGGGTGTACCCGGCGGGCATCGCGGCGCCGGCTTCGTCGCCGGCTCGGACAGCTTTGGCTATCTCCAACGCCCGGGCCCGGGAGCCGTTCTCGGGGTAGGTGACGACGGGGACGCCCATGCCGTTGCGTTCGACCACCATCGGGCCGAGGCGGCGTAGGTGGTCCTTGATGAGCCACGACGGGTAAGCGGTGCGGAGGATGCTGTTGCCGTACCAATCGGCGCCTTCGCGGTCGTGGCAGTAGTAGACGAGACGGTCGACGGGGATGGGGACGCCGTGGGGGTGGTCACGGTCGCCGGGGCGGGGGGTTTGGATGATGCCAGCGAGGCCACCGTCAGCGGCGACTGTGACGTCTGTGAGGGTGCGGGGTGGCCGCGGGGAGAGCTTGTGGATGTGGGCGACGTAGCCGCCGGTCCCCGGTGGGGCGGCGACCCCGGGCAGGGGTGGGCCGACTTGGTAGCTCTGCTCGAACGGGTAGAAGCCGTAGACCAACGACAGCAGCGCCTCTCGGCAGTGTTGCCGCCACACGATGCCGTGCCGGCGGCGGCGGGCGCGGCCGGCGGGGGTGTTGAGCCCAAGCTCGGCGGAGACCGCGGTCATGACCTCGGGGCGTACGTCGTCGCCGGCCAGGTGCCATCGGGCGCCGAGGATGGCGAGGTTGATGGCGGATAGCACGGAGCCGACTTGGCCGTCGGTGCGCCGCATCCGGTCGTAGACGTAGGCGGAGAGGGGGAAGCGGAGGTCGGGGGTGTCCTCGGTGGAGTCGACCCCGAACGCGGCGGCGGCTTGCCGGTTCGAGGGGGATGTGAGGATGGGGAAGCCGACGGTGCCGGGTGTGCCGAGTTCACCGGTGGGGGCGTCGGTCACGGGCATGGCGCTCAGGATAGGGCGACGCCGCCGGCCTCGGTGGGAGGGCGGCGGCGTCGCGGTCACCGAGCGGCGTCGGCCCGGTGGGCTCAGCGGATGAGCGCGTCTCGGACCTCTACTCCTCGGCGGCGAGGTAATCCACGACCTCGGCGTAGCGGTTGGACAGGGTCGCCAGGTTGGCGCGCTCGACGGCTTCCCTGTCGACGAGCTCGTCGTATAGGTCGGGGTCGAGGCTTCCCTGTCGACGAGCTCGTCGTATAGGTCGGGGTCGAGGCTTCCCTGTCGACGAGCTCGTCGTATAGGTCGGGGTCGATGACGGCGTCGAGGTGCTCCGCGATGAGGTCCCCGAGGACGGTCGGGTCGAGCGCGTCGAGCTCCCATGACTCCGGGCCGTACTGGTCGATGTAGGCGGTGGAGCGGGAGTCGGTCAGCTTCGTCGGGTTCGGCGGCGGGTCGTACTGCTCAACTTGGTCCATGTTGAGGGCGATGCGGCGGACCTCGATGGGGTCATGGCCGTCGAGGTCGACGGTGTCGTCGATGTGGTCCTCGATGGCTGAGTAGGAGCCCTCGGAGCCGAACTCGGCGGAGTGCTCACGGAGCCAGTCGGAGTAGACGAACGTGCGGAGCCGGTCGCCGATGTCTCGGGTCATGTCAATCCCCGATGGGTCGTGGTCGCCCAGGTGGAGCACGACGACCCGCTGGCCGCCGTTGAGGAGGTAGTCGAGATGCCGTTGACCGGCCGCCCAAAGCTCCGACTGTGAGACGTACCCGCGGCATGCGAACCAATCGACGTCGCGGGCGTCGGCGGCGCGTTGGACGATGCCCGCGAGGGCTTCCTTCTCCACCCAAACCTCCACCCGGGCGGATTGGTTCGCCCACTTGTCGATGCGGTAGGAAACGGGCGGCGCCGCGGATGATCCCACCGGGGGTGTCCCAATGCGAAGTTCCTTCGAGGTTGCGGGTCCGGTCGACGATGTAGTCCCAATCCAAAAGGCCAGCGAGGCGGCCCCGGTTGATGATGTCGCCGAGCCGCTTGTAGGACTGTTGGCGGTTGGTGAGGAGCCCGCGGGCGACGAACTGATAGTAGAGCTGGCGGAGGGTCAGGTCATAACCCTGGGCTTGGTACTCGGCGCAGATGTTGGTGGCGGTGGCGATGACGCTGACGGCGTCGGGCCCCGGGTTCCACGCCTCATAGCGGATGCGGCTCATGCTGAGGTCCTCTCAGCGGCGGGGGTCGCGTCGATGACGTCGACGGATGGGTTGCCCAGGCGGCGGGCGTTGCCGGCGGCGAGCATCCGATAGAGGACCTCAGCGAGCCGAGGTTCGAGGTCGTCGGTGTCTTTGGCTCCGACGCTGACGGTGAAGGTGACGGTGGCGGTGTGGCGGGGTAATGGTGGGCGACCTTGACCCGCCCAGGCGTCGCTCATGGGTCCCTCCTCGCCTTGGCATTGGCGATGAAGGCTTCGCCCTCCTCGGTCCACCATCGGCCGAGTTCGCGTTCTCGGCGGGCCTGGGTGGGGGTGCGGCCGAACTCGTCACGGCGGCCGAGGAGGCGGTCGATGAGGGCGCGGAGTAGGTGGACGGTCATGCGGTGCTCCCTGGGGTAGTAGGTACTGCCTACCCTAGGCCACCCGCCTAGACTTTGCAACAGTTTCCGGGGTAAAAGATTAGCGGAGTCGCGCCAACAGAGCCGCAACCGCCGCCGCCGCCGGCTGAGGCACCACACCATTCCCAATAGCACAGATAGCCTCCGTACCTGATTGCTCGAGAGGCCGTCTAGGCGGCGGCGAGGGTTTCCAGTTCGACGAGGAGAGGATCCTCCTCCACCAACCGGGCGGCGGCGGCCGGGTTCAGCGCCAGCCCGTACCGTTCCGCGAACAGGGTGTGGTAGAGGGCGAGCTCGGTGCGGCGGTGCGCCGCCCAGCGGGCGGCCTCGGCTCGGCGGTCGGCGGCGGGGAGGTTGAACAGGGGGGCGAGGGCGGGAGGCGGCGGGGTAGTCATGCTCGGAGGGTAGGTCAGTGGTGGTCCGGGCGGCAAGGGGCCCGGTCGGGTATGGTTTGGGTTGCGCCCGTCGACGCGCTTTGGGAGGTCGGCCGCTCTAGGGGTAGACGCGGCCGACCTCCCCCTTTTTTTGTCCACAGGGTTCTCCACCGTTGGGGGTAACTAGAGGGGGCGCCGGGCTAAGCCGGCGGTGTCGGCGCGGACACCCGCCGGTGCTGTGGTCGCCTCGGCTGGGTCACGGCGACGGCGGCGACCGGCGGCCGCCCGAGCCGGAGCAGACGACTCCAACAGATTCAGCAGATATTTGAGAGCGTCGAATGCATGGTCTTCCGCTCGGGTGTCAACATCTTCAACGCGGCGGGGGTCCCTCGGCAGGGCGGGGAGGGTGCGGATCAGGTTCCGGCACGTCGAATAGATGAGGAGCCGTGGGAGCCCGTCGGGGCGGACCCGGAGCTTGTCGGAGACGCCGGCGACCCCGGCGAGGCGGTCGTTGCGTGCCTTCACGACCTCCCCACCGAACACGTCGGTGTACGCGGCCGCTATCGACCCAGGCGGTGGCGTGTCCGGGTCGATGCCGCCGACAGTGACACCGGGGCCCTTCACCGACGCCGGGTGGTGCGGGGACCTTGCCCAGGTGGACGGGTCCAACGCAATCGGGATCGGCCGGCCGCGGCGGGGTAACCGTTCCCCTTCGACCTCGGCGTCGGCGATGGCGTCGGCCTGCTGTGCGGCGGTGAGCCCGGCCTGGTACAGCTCCCGGTAGACGACGACGAGCCCGTCGGGTAGGACGGCGCCCCACAGGGCACAGAAGGGGGCGTCTAGGCCGTAGTCGACCCCGACGCCCCTTGGGGTGCCACCGAGGGACAACGGGAGCTCCTCGGGCTCGATGACGTGGATGTCTCGGCGGAAGTGCCGGAAGCGTTGCCCGGCGTAGACATCCCAGTCGCCGTCTCTGAGGGCTCGGCGGGTGTCGGGGTCGAGGCGGTTGAGGCGGTCGATGTAGCCGGGGTCGACGTGTGGGTTGTCGGTGACGTAGGCGGGGATGAACAGGCGGGTGCCGGGGTTCGGGTCGTCGGCGTTGGGCGCCGGCCGCCACGCCTTCCCGGCCGGGTACGGGTCGACGTAGCGTGCCTTCACCCAGGCGTGGCCGACGCCGCCGGGGTTGGTGGTGAGGATGACCCGGGGGGTGATGTCTTTGGCGGCCATGAGGGCGGCGACGGACCCGGCGGCTCGGAGGCGGCTCATCATGTAGAGGAACTGGTACTCGGTGAACTGTGTGGCTTCCTCCCACACGATGAGCTGGTAGGCGGCGCCTTGGTACTTGGTGACGTCCTCGTCGCGGCCTAGGTGGGCGAGCTCAAGGGTGGATCCGTTGTGGAACGTCCAGAGCCGGTCGTTGGCGTTGTAGGTGCCGAGCTCGCGGGGTATCTCCTCGCGGAGGGATCGGATGGGGCCGTCGGCCCGGGACAGGTCGGGGAAGCTCCGCCGGAACAGGACGGCGGCGGCGCCGGGGATCTCCAACAGGAACGCGACGGCTTCGACCCGGGCGAAGCGGGAGTTGTGGGTGACGATGAAGTCGTCGGTGACGTACAGGCCATTGGGGTTGTCGACCGTGATGCAGCGGCCGTCTTCTACCACCGTCGCCTCAATGGAGACGATCGGGTTGTCAGCCCATTGGCCACCGACCGCGGCTGACCCGGCACCAATGACGTCGCGTGCACGTGCGACCTTGCGTGGCAACAGGAACAACCGGCCCAGCCCGTTGCCCCGGACGTAGATCCGGTAAACGGTTTTGCACATGACTCGCTCGCCGGCGCCATTGACGTAGCTGCCCGGCTTCCCGTTGCTGATCTTGGCGGTGAAGCCAAGCGACCTCAGTAGCCATTGCACGTCGGCGGCGAGGCGGGGGCTGACAGTGACGTACTCGACGTGGCCTCGCGCATCCACGTACCCGTCTGTGTCGAACAGCCCCTGCGCCAGGGCCAGGCGGTCGCCGGTGGGTGCCTGAAGGTAGCTGCGGGGGATGAATTTGGTATCCGAACGCACGCCGGCGAGGCCGACGCGTCGCACGTAGTGATGCGCGGCCTCAGGGTCGATCTCGAGGCCGGTGACACGTACAAGTGCGTGCCGCTTGCCGTTGGCGCCGTGCGTCAAGGTCAAGCTGAGTGGAGCTAGCTCAGCCTTGATCGCATCGGTGACCTCGGGGTCGACTGACGTGATGGTGGTCGACACCTTGCCGAACGAACCGTCGCCGAGCAGGGCACCCATCGTGTACGGAGGTAGGACGGGCCAACGCCCGGGCGGCGAGGTCAGTCGCACCGGCGCGGTCAGCGGCAAGGCTAGGCCGTGCCCGGCATGAATGCGGTCGTGCATCTGCCGGGTCGTCATGACGGTGTACCGCTGGTAGTAGCGGTGGTTCCATTCCTCGGCCGCGGTCAGCCCTGCGGGCACTTCACCGAGGGGGACCTTGCGTCGCTTCCGGCCGAGGCGGGCGCGCACGGCCCATAGGTGGTCTCCTCCAGCTTCGACGGAGGCTCCGTCGGCGAGGGTGACCCGGTAGAACTGCTGGTTCCTGGGGTGGTGTAGCGCTATGACGGTGGCGACGGTGCCGTCGGGGTTGCAGACCTGCTGTCCGACGGTGACGTCGCCGAGCAGGACGAACCCTTTGGGGGTCAGGACTTTAGTTTCCATACTCACATCATACGATGGTGCAGCCCGGTCGGGACAGCGGCCGACCTTGCCGCCGCCGGCGGCGCCGCCGTAGAGGAGCTCGTCGACGGCCACAGAGTGCGCGAGTGCCTGTTTGGGGTTCGGTTCATAGCCGAGGTCGACGGTCCGGCCGACCGGGTCGGTGGTCACCCGAGGAGCCACCGGACGAGGCCGGGGTTGTCACGGAGGACACCGAGCAGCGGGCCCGCTGTGGCGGCCACCCGGGTGGGTTGGCGTGGGCCGGTCACACCGGGCTCGCTTTCGTTTTGCGGCTGGGTTTCCACCGTCGCGGTTTGGGTCGTGAGCGGCGTGGAACAGGTGTCGGGTGGCCGGTACGCGGCGATGGTGGGGGGTGGTGGTCGATGGGGCCGGCTTCACGGCACGCGACCCCTTGGGCGCGGTTGCTGTGACCGATGTGCCAGGTGTCGGGTGGGCAGGCGTAGGTGACACCGTCGCCGAGGCGGCGGCGGCAGGGGTAGCCCGTGATGCTGGTGCACTCAGGGCGGGCGAACAGGTGCAGGGTGGCGGCGTTGCGGGCGAGGGTTTCGGAGTCGTAGACGATGCGGGTGCAGCCGTGGCGGGCGTCGGCCATCATCGCCGCCCGCTTCGGGTCGAGCCGCCGGTCTCAGAGTTACAGACCCCACACGCCGGCCGGATGTTGGTGCGCCGGTAGGTGCCGCCCCGACAGCCGGGGATGATGCGGTCGACGGTGACGTCGGCGGCGGTGAGGAGGCGGCCGCACCGGTAACACCGGCAGGCAGGGACCAGCTTGTCGAGGACGTCAAAGAACGGGTTGTCCAGGAGCTGGTCGACGAGGTCGTCATGGCGGCCGGGGTGGGCGAACCACGTCTCGATCTTGGTGGTGTGGACACGGAGGACGCGGACGCCGTCGACGTCGGCGCGGTAGGTGGCGACAAGCCACTCCCGGCGCCGGCGTCGGGCTTCGGAGGAGCCGCGGCGGTTGCCGTTGGTGGTGCCGCGGGTAGTCATGGTGTCCACGGTTGCGGGTCGGTGGCGGCGGAGTCCGCCGGTGTGGTGATGACCCCGTAAGCGAACACGTCGCCGGCGTCGAGCTCGCGGACCTCAACCCAGGTGCCGTCATCGGCGGGTTGCCACCATCCCAACCACAGACCGGACGGGTGCGCCACCACCGGCGCCTCAGCGGGAGCCGGGTCGCCGCTGGTCAGCCACAGGCCGAGGCGGTGGGACACCTTCGGTCGGACCTCGATGCGGCCGTGGCAGCCGGTGGTCCCCGACCCGCACAGGCGGAGGAGGTTCGACGGGTCCCACCGGCCACCCTGGGACCGTTTGCGGCGGTGGTGGATGTTCGTGCCGGGTGCCCCGCATAGTTCGCATCGGCCGCCGGCGCGGGTGTTGACGATGGCTCGGCCGGTGGCTTCGGTCACCATCGGGTCCACACGATCAGGGCGCCGGCGATGAGGGCGGCGACGACAACGATCGTGGTCACCGGGCACCGGCGGTGAGGGGGTGTTGGGGGTCGGCAGTGGGGGCAATCGCAGCCACAGACCGGGCAGTTACGGGCGTGTCCCGGGACGTGGTCGCCCCACAGGACCTCATCCATTGGGTGCCCGCCGGGCGGCTCTGGCGGCGTCTACGGCCATCCTGACGGCATCGGTGACGAGTGGACCCAGCTTGGTGGCTTGGTCGTCGTCGAGGACGAGGACCCGCGGCGGGTAGAACTCGCCGAGTGGGTGTGTGAACCGGAACACTAGCGCCGGTTTGGGGCCGACGCCGGGGACGTCGACGCCGGCGGCCATGACGACGACGCCACCGGCGGGCTCGGCGTCATGCGGGTCGAACAGTGGCCCGGTGGCGGGTTGGAGGGGGAGGTCGAGGGAGTTGCCGAGCCGACGAGTGTCGTCATCCATTGGGTGCCTCTCGGGTAGTGGCGGGGAAGTCCTCGGCTTCGAGGCCGACGATCGTGACGCCGCCGCCGAGCCATCGGATGAGGTCGGACAGGACAGCGACGAGGCCGAGGTCGTGGTAGACGGTGACGGCCGACACACACCGGAGGGTGCCGTCTCGGAGGGTGGCGGTGGCGTACCACCGGACGGGGACGCCGGGTGGCGGGTCAGGGGTGTCAGGTGGGATCGGGGTGCCGTCGGGTTGGGTGTAGCCGAACTCGACGGTCCGGCAGGTGGTTCCGAGTGCGTTGATGCACGCGGCGATGCCTTCCTGGAGGCCGAAGGCGATGCCGCGGATCACAGGGCACCTTCGCTTTGGTATCTTCCGGTTCCGTTGAAGTCCTCGCAGCCGAACAGGCAGGGCGGGCAGAGCGCCGGTGACGCCACTACCTCGCCGTGGTCTGCTGGCTTGCGGAGGCAACGGCGACCACCGTGGAACGAATCCAGACACTCGCAGTGATTGGGGACGTGAGGGGCGCTCATCGCGGCGGCTCACCGGCCGCGCACCGATGCCGGTTGCAGATGACTGTCATTTGACGGCGGCGCATGTGCATGACAGCCGCTCACATGGGCAGTCGTCGTCGGTGACGGGGTGGCCGCCGTGGGAGCAACCCTCAAAGGCACACCCTCGGCGGTGCTCATCATCGAGGATGGCCTCACCTACCCGGCACCTTTGTGCTCGGTCCTCGGCTATCGGCTCAAGGTAGACGTCATCGTCGCGTGGCATGAGGTTCCTCCGTGGGGGTAGACGGGGTAGGTTCACAGACTAGCCACCCGCGGGGGTGGTGTCCACATTCTCAGCGACATCGGTGGGTCGCTTCGGTCGAGGTATCCCGAAGTTCACAACCAACGTGCCCCGCTCAGTGGCTTCGCCGCGGAGGAGGGCGAGGTCATGGATGCCCCGGGTGAGGGCGCCGATGAGGTCCCGGGTCGGTTCCAGCGACGCCAGGTGTTGGTAGCGGCGCATCATGGTCGCCGCGGTGCGCTTGTCGGCGGGGGGGACGAACCGGTCCAGCTCCGTCGACCACTCCCCGAGGTCACCGTCGTCGAGCTCGCCGGCGTCGGCGTTCGCTTCGAGCCGACGAATGAGGCCGGTGGAAGCGACGTCGATGACGTACTCCAACCGGGTCACGGTGGCTTCGGTGAGCTGGGCGGCACGGACAGCGGTAGCGGCCGCCGTCTTTGGGTTGGTGGTGTCGATGCTGGCGGCGCGGGCCCACTTAGTGAGGGTGGCTTTGGGGACGGCGAGCTCATGGTGCGCGGCGGCGATGCCGGCGTCGCGGATGAGTTCGAGGGCCCGTTCGCGGGTGTCGTCGGGCCAGCGCGTCCCGCGGCTGTGCTTTTGGCTTGCTCCGTTCACCCGGCGGCGGGTGGTCATGGCTGGTAGGGGGTGGCGTGGCCGGCGTCGAGGAGTGCTTGGCAGAGGGAGGGGGCGTCGAGTTGGCCGTCGGCGTCGACGGGGACGAGGTCGGCGAGGTAACGACCATACTTCTCGCGGCGGTCCTTGATGGTGCGGAGGGCGAGACGTGTGCCGATGAGGAGGCTGCTGCGGTGGTAGGTGTCGACCCAGCCCTCGACGAAGGCTTTGGCGGCTTTGCCGGCGTCGGTGTTCATCTCGGGGGCGTTGAGGCCGATGAGGCGGACGGTCATGGCGAGGGTGGTGTCGCAGCCGAGGTCGACGGCGAGGTAGAGGGTGTCGCCGTCGATGACGCGGGTGACGGTGGCGTGGCGTTCGTAGACGGGTGGGATGGTACCTGGGGCGGTGGTCATGGGGTTCTCCTGGGTGGGCGGTAGTGGATGACGTCGTAGCCGCCGTCGGGGCGGGCTTTGAGGTCGCCGGCTTGGAGCCATTCGTTGATGAGGTCTACGGCGCCTTGGGGGGTGGTGCCGTTGCGGGCGGCGAGGCGGGCGGTTGGTTCGGTGATGGTGCCTTGGCCGTCGTGGTAGTGGAAGCGGACAAAGCGGGGCGGGCGGCGGCGGGTCATCGCCAAAGTGGAGCCGCGTCGGCTACGGGGGATTCGTCGCGCTGTTGGTCGAAGCGTTGGAGGACGGTGGTGAAGGGGACGGTGGGGACCTCCTCGTCGGGTCGGATGGTGCCGACGCCGACGGTGATGAGGACCCAATAGCGGAGGCGGTGGGGGAGTCGCTTAGCGACCCGGCTGAGGGTGTCGTCTCGGAGGCGGGTGGCTCGCTCGGTGACGTGGTAGCGGGTGATGAGGTAGAGGCGGTCGTACCGGGTCAGGTGGGTTGTGTGGTAGCCGTGGCGGGCTTGGCAGGCGGTGTCGCGGCAGGGGCGGAGCCGGGTGGAGAGGGTGGTCATGCGTGGGCCTTCCTGGGGTGGCGGGTGAGGGCGCGCTCGACGGCTTTTACGATGACGCGGGCGTAGCGGTCTCGGATGTGGCGGGCGTTGTCTAGGGTGACGGCGTCGGGGCCGAGGGGGTCGATGGGGTCGGCGATGGTGGCGAGGGCTGAGCGGTGGCCGTTGGCTGAGCCGACGGGGAGCCCGGTGCGGGGTTTCACGTCGACGACGTCGCCGGGTGGGGCAGCCAGGGCGGTCAGGTGGCGGGGTTGCAGGGGGGCGCGGAGGGCGGTTCGGGTGTAGGTGTGGGCGCGGTGTTCGGCGACCGTCGGGGAGGCCGGGTCGGGTGGGGTGTCGACGTGGCCGGGTGGTCGGGTGACGTCGGCCGGGCCGGACAGGACGCCGGTGTGGCGGAGGTCGTCGCGGGCGGCTTCGAGGGCTTGCTGGCGGGCGTCACCGGGTGGGAGTTCGCTGGTGTAGCGGTGGGCGTGGGCTTCCAGGTAGAGCTCGACGGCTCGGGCTATGACGGGGGCGGGTTGGGTGGTGAGGGCGGCGGCGCCGAGGATCAGGACGCCGAGGCCGTCGCAGAGTGGGCAGGTTCCGTCGACTAGGCCGCCGTATCGCCTAGAACAGGCAGGGCACGTTCTCCGGGGGAAGGTGGTCACGACGTTGGCGATGGTACGCGCCCGGGGAGCCGGGGTTAGACGAGTGTGAGCTCCTCGGCGCGTTGTCGGTAGGCGTCGGGGTCGGCGGCCGCGTCGATGCCGGTGAGGCGGGCTGGGGTGGTGGGCATGGCGGCGAGGGGTCCGTCGTTGGGGTGGATGTCGTCGAGGAGGCGGCGGATGGCGGCGACAGCGGGCGCCGGGTCGGCGGAGATGAGGGAGTCGATGACGGCGGCGTTGAGGTCGTCGACGACGTCGGCGGGGCGGGTTCGGTCGGTGGCGCGGATGACGGAGGCCATGAGGAGGGCGGCTTCCTTGGGCGTGAGGGGTCGGCCCGTCGCCGCGAGGGCGGCGCGGACGGTGGGGATGACACCGGCGGGTTCGGCCATGCACCTAGTGTGGCACGGCTTGGGGACAGGCGGTGGAACTAGCGGCGGCGTGGTGAGGTCATGGGATGGTTCCGCCGGCGTCGAGCCACCCGAGGAGGGTGTCGACGTCGGCGTCGACCTCGTGGGGGTGGCGGGGTGGCTCGGTGGCGATGTCGGCGAGGGCGGTGGCGCGGCGCTCTCGGTCTCGGCGGAGGCGGATGAGGGCTCTGAGCGTGTCGCCTCGCTCGCCGATGCGGACCGGCCCGTGACCCATGTAGAGGCTCCGGTCGGCGGCGTCGACGACGGCCCGGAGTTCCCTAATGACGTCGGTGTGGTCTCTGTTCGACGCTGAGCGGAGGTCGATCCTGGGCATGTTCCACAGCCACAATCGGAGCTGTGTGAGTGGGGACAGGCGGAGCATCACGCTTCTCCCTTTCCCGGTGAGAGGGTCGCATCGGCCCGGTCCGGTTCGCCGGGCAGGGTCCACCGAATCGGCATCACCAACCCCGACACATGAGGGTCGGACTCCGGGTAGTCGACCGCCGCGACCTTCTCCGCCCCACCGAAGTCCCACACCAGCGGCCCGAAGCACCAGCGGCGGACCGCTGCGAGCCGGTGCAGGAACTCAGGATTGAACGCCAACCGGGTCGTCTTGACACTCTTGAAGCCCTCCACAAGCGCCCGCCACTGCGGGTAGTCAGCTTGCACCACCGGCAGATAGACCTCCTCCGTGTCGGGGACACTGAGCACCGCGAACACAGCCACCAACCCCGGCAACGTGTCCGGCACATTCGCCCCGGCGGGGGCTTTCACGTCGAACGTGACCTCAACCTCCAATGTGCCCGGTGGGAGGTCGTCGGTTTCCATCCGCTTCGCCAGCGTCATCACGTACCCGAGGAGCGACTTGGCTCGGCCGTCGAAGTCGGCGGCGACGATCGTGCGCTCCGGTGCTTCGTCGAGCGCCGGTTCGGCGGCGGTGGACGTGTCAAGGGACGGCACCCACGCGGTGAGCAGCATGAACCGGTCGGTGGCGACCAGCCGCAACCCGTGGGTGTGTTCCTCGATGGCGATGGTTTTGGCGAGGACGGCGGTGTCGTCTTTGGCCGAGGACGCCTGGGCGACCGATAGCCAAGCGCGGGCGAACGTGGGCGCGTCAAGTCTCATTATCTTCTCCTTCTTGCTGGCCAGGCCGGGGGACCGGTGGCAGGGGTGGGGTTTCGTCCTCATGGACGCAGGGGCAGCACCGGCTGAACAGTCCCCGCTGGGCGCACACACGGCACGGTGCGCCTCGGGAAACGTCAACACCGCATCCGGGGCACCGGACGATCCAATCAAACTCGGTTGTCATAGCGCTGGGTGTCGGTCGGCCGGTTCGGGGCGGAGGATGATGCGGCCGACCGAGGCGAGTGGGATAAGTGTGGTGGCGCCGTCGACGTCGACGGCGACGTAGTCGGAGCCGACGCCGACGACCCGACCCTCAACCCTGTTGGCTCCGATGTGGGTCTGTGCCCGGATGGCGTCCCATTTCGCCGCCGGGTAGTTGAGGTCGATGAGCACCCACGGCCGGTCATACACGTCGACGGTCTCGATGATCTTCTCGATGAGGGTGGTGAGCATGTTGGTGGTCATGGGGTCCTCTTGGGTCGGGCGGTTCGGGTGGTGATGTGAAGTTCGACGCCGTACCCGGCGGCGTAGCGGACGAGGCGGCCGATGGTGGGGTTGCCGCGGCCGTGTTCGAGCTCTAGCAGGGTCACGTCGGAGACACCGAGCTCCCGGGCGAGCTGTGCGCGTGTCCGCCCGGATCGGGTCCTGGCGGCGGCCAGGGCGCGGCCGACGTCGCCGGCGATGACGCGGACAGTGGCGTCGGTGCGGTCGGTGGCTTCGATGCTCATGCGTCGTTGGTTGCCAACGCACCGGCGTCGAGGGCGTCGAGTGCCTCATCGACGTCGACGCCGGTGGGGGCGTCCGGGTCATGGTCGCCCGGGTGCCCGGCGGGCAGGGCGCAGGGTTCGCCGCCGGTTTTCGCGTCGGCGGTGTTGCACAGGCCGTCATGGGTGGTTTCGGTGAGGACCGTTGGCTCTAGGCCAGCCAGCTCGGCGGCGGCCTGTGCCGCCGCCGAGGTTCCGTCGCCGCCGGCGGTGGCAGTGACGCGGGTCAGTAGGTCATCGGTGGCGACACCGTCGTCATCGTCGAGCTCCGCCACGGCGGGTCCGCTGGTCGAGTCGCCGCCTCCCATGAGGTCGCCGAGACGGTCGAGCTCGTCGGCGGTGGCGAGGAGGTCGATGACCTTGACGGCGCGGCCGCGGATGTCTTTGCCGGCTCGGCGGTCGGCGGCGAGCCCGGTGGCGGCGCGGATTCCGGCTCGGCGGCGGCGGTCAGCTTCGGCGCGGACAGCTTCGGCGGCGATGGTGGCTTGGTCGGGGGTCAGGCGGAACACGGTGGGGCCGGGCATTAGGTGGGCTCTCCTCGGGTTGGTTGGTGGCGGGGGGTGAAGCTGACTATGGCGTTCGCGTTGCCCGGTAGGGCGTCGATGAACATGACGGGGACGCCATAGATGAAACGGATTCCTTGAAGGCCGCCGCCAGGTACGTACGGGGGGACCTGGGCGGCCGCCGGCGGTGCGAGGAGGACTGTGACGGTGCCCGGTTCGGCGGCGGCTTTGGCGGCTTCGATGCCGGCGCTTATGTCTTGGATGAAGGTCATGCGGTGGCCTCGCTGGGCTCGGCGGCGGTGGCTTCCTCGGCTTCGATGGCGGCGACCACTGCGGCCGCTTCGGCGTCGGCGGCCTCGATGGCGGCGCGTTTGCGGGCGGAGTCGAGGATCACGACGAGCCTGGGCGCCGGGTCGGGTGCCTTGGCGGTCACCCCGGGCAGGTCGAGGACCTCACCCGGGTCGGGGGACAGTGTCCCGGTGGGGTCGGTGACGAGGACCTCCCGCTCGATTCGGACGTTGCCCTCACCGCTGTCGTCGACCTCCTTTTCGAGGACCTCGGTGCAGAGGCCGTCGAGGGCGGTGGTGGTCCACTTGGGGTCGACCGTGGCTGTTGTGGTGGTGACGTCGACCCCGGCGAACCCGAGTGCACCGAGGGCGGCTTCGAGCTGGCCGGAGGGGACAGTGACGGTGGCGGTGACGGCGTCCGGGTGGCGTTGGGCAACCCAAGATGCCCACGCTTCGGGGTCGGTGACGGCGACCTGGGCTTCGGGGTTGGTGCCGTCGAGGCGGACCTTGCCGAGGGTCGCCTTCCAGCTCGGGGCGGCGTTGTCGGCCTTCCAGCGGCGGCGGGCTTCGGCTTCGAGGACGTCGCGGAGCCGGTCGACGCGGGCTTTGGCGGTGGCTTGGACGGCGGTGGCGTCCAAAAGGGCGTCGAGGTAGCGGTTGATGTTCACTCGGTGCCTTCCGGGGGTAGACGGGGTAGGTGGACAGGCTAGCGCATGACGTAGGGGCGGGGAAGCACACCGAAGGGCGGGTCGGCGTACACGCCGGCGACGCCGGCGATGTCGTATGCGGAGCGGGCGTGGCGGAGTTTCCCGGTGCCGACCTGCCGGAGGTTCGTTTCGCGGGCGCCGTGGAGCTCCGGCGGGTAGGCGACCAACGGTTTCCCGCCGTGGCCGCTGGGTGGGACCCGGATGGCGCCGCCCAAGGGGTCGGCGGCGGTGAGGACCGCTCCGAGGATGACACCGGTGCCGAGGAGTCCTTGGACGGAGACCATGCCCATGTGTGGGCTCGGTGGGTTGAGGTCCTCAACGGCGACGGTGCTGGGGACTCGGAGGCCGAGGCCGGCGAGGTTGCGGACCGCGTTGACGACAGCTCGACGGTAGCCGTCGGAGTTGGTGTAGTCGTTCCGGTCGAGCACGGCGAACTCGACGACGCCGCCGTCGGGGGACCGTAGGCACAGGCCGGTGAAGCGGCCACCCGGGTCGACGCCGAGGACGTGCGGGCGGTGGAGTCGTTGGGGTGTCATCCACAATCTCTCTCGGTTTTGTGATGCCGACGCCCGACAGGTAGGCAGTACGGGATTGGGCAGCAGGGTTTCTAGTGGGGGTTGTCTTTACTTAGGGTTAGGGTGCCACTGTGGCGGGGGGTAGGGGTGCCACTCTGACGGGAGGGGGGGTGTCACTGTGGCGGGGGGTAGCGACCTTGGGGTTAGGTTCACCACCTTTTTCTCCACAGGTAATCCCCAACGGTGTCCACAGGTACAGGTTGGGTCGGTGATGTTTCACCCGTCGCTCATCGGGGGACCCGTTGATGACCCGACGGATGACGCCGCGGCCTTCAAGCTCGACGATGGCTCGCTGCACCGTCCGCTCCGATAGGCCAGTCCGGCGGATGAGTCGGCGGATGCTCGGCCAACACTCCCCGGTGTCATCGTTGACGGCGTCGGAGAGGATGAGTAGGACGTGGCGGGCGGTGGGGGACAGGTCGGTGGGGGCGTAGTCCATCGCCCAACGCATCGCGGAGATGCTCAACGGCGACTCCTCTCGGGGCGACACGGTCGACGTCGGACGGCGTCAACTTTGGGGCGACTAGGTTCGGGGGCGCGAGTCCGCCGGTGAGGAACGCTGGGGCGATAGGGCACCGGCGGACTCGCATCTAGTCGGGGACACTACGCCAGCGGTGACGGGGCGCCTCGGGGGTCACGCACGGCCACCGCGTGCGCCTCGACGTACCTGCCGGCGGCCATGAGTAGCGAACCAAGTTCGACGACACCGGGTGCTTCGAGGAGTGCACGGTCCTGGTCGGTGAGGGCGTCGGTGACGAGGGTGCGGCGGCCGGTGTCGCCGGCTTTGCGGTACAGGTCACGGATTTCCTCGACGTCGTCCGATTCCAACGCGGCCACCGCGTAGTCCTCCGCCGTCACACCCTCGGGCGACTCTGTGGGCCGATCTGAGGGGTTGTCTTGTGTCGGTGGGGGGATCGGGTCACCCGGGCTCTGTTCGGCTGTGAGCGGCCCAGGGGGCGGCGGTGGCGGCTCATTTGGGGCCGGTGACGTTTCCACGACGACCGCATCGTGGATGTCGTCGGCTTTGGCGGCCTCAGCCTGAGATGGTTGCGCCGCCGGCGGCGGCGGGGTTGGGAGGTCATCGGGGGTGACCGGCTCGCCGGCGTCGTTGACCTCCGCCCCGAGCTCCTCCGGGGTGTAGTGGACACCCATGAGGGCGTCCTCGGCGGCCTCCCGGCCAATCTCGGTGATGACGCGGGCTTTGAGCATCGCCGCCGGGTATTTCTCCCATTGGGTCCGCTTGCCGCGTTCGGTGCGGGAATGGATGCGGCCGTCGACGAAGGTGAGCAGCTCGGCACGTTCGGCGTCTTGGAGGGTCCAATCGGCCCTGTAGGTGTAGTCGGGGTCGTCGACCCGTATCAAGGTGGCGACCGCTTTGATGGTGAGGTCGTCGAGGTTGCCTTCGGTCCACACCCGGAACTTGTGCCCGGCGCGACGGATGAGGGCGGAGATGAGTCCGGCGGAGGCGGACGGTTTGCCGTCGATGACGTGCATCCCGGTGATGGCGGTGACCGGTGCCACGTCGAGGGCTTTGGCGTACTCGACGGCAAACGCTAGGGCGGCCGGGTTGCCGCGGAACGCCGGGGGGAGGGCGCTGTTGGCGAGTCCCTTTGGGTTGTCGCCGCCGGCGAGGAGATGCGCGTATTGCCGGAGGCTGACGACATCTTTGGGTCCGTCGTAGCGGGTGAGTTGGACGCCGGTCATCGTGACCTCTTGGTGAGCTGGGCGCCAGCGAGGAGTAGGCCGGCGGAGAGCGCGAACACCACGGCGATGACCCGGCCAGCGGTGGAGTCGTCGGAGACGGCGAGGAGAGCCGCGACACTGACCGCGGCCGCTGACACGACTAACGCCCAACCGGGCACATCATCGGGTGGGGGGGTGGGGTAGTGGGATGACCGCATGAGGGGTTGCTCCTCGGGGTAGAGGGGGTAGGTGGTTGCTAGGCATGGAGCCTAACAGGAAGCACCGACGGTACGCCATAGATGACGCGACCGTCGGTGCTGTTGGGTGTTGGCAGCCCGATCCCGATTTCGGGGACTCTACCTTGAGGAGGGTTTACCTGCCGGGCTTGGGGGCGACGAGGGCAAGGACCCCGGTTATGGACGCCACCGTGACCGTGTCGACCACCTGGGGCGACGGTATGCCCATCGCCGCCAACACGATGACCCCTACGACGCCGATGACGGCGCACGCACCGACGATGTAGAGGGCGAGAGCGGAGGCGTCGCGGGGCGGGACGACGTCGCGGGTGGGTGGGTCAAGGGCGGGTTCACGGGTCATGCGAGTTTCCTTTGCCATTCGGTGTACCGCTGCGCCATCTGCGCGGCGTAGGCGTCGGCGGCGGGGCCGCTGCCGTTGTAGCGGCGTGCCGCGTCGACCCAGTTCCCGTAGGTGTTGTAGTAGCCAGCGAGGATCTGTAGGCCGGTGAGCAGATTCACATAGGGCCGCCAACATCCCCCTTGGGCGTCGGCCTTGTCTTGTATGGAGTAGTAAGTGAGCTGCACCGGCCCGCAGCCCTGCATCAGCCGGTTACCTGAGGCGATGCGCTCACGTTTGTACTCGGCGTAGTTGGCCTTTGTCACAGCGCCTCTGCCGACAAAGATCGTAGGGTCCGAGCCCCACACATTGAGTCCCCCGGAACTTTCTTGCATGAGCAGGGATGCAGTTACATAGAACGGCACCCCGGCCTTCTTGCTGGCACGGTAGGCGCGGACGGGGATCTTGATGCCGCCGCTGCGGGCCTTGGCGATCTGGGCGAGGGCAATGGTCACTGCTCACTTCCCCTTACCGTCGAGCAGGTAGGGGATCGGGACGCCGTTGAGGTCGCGGCTGAAGCCGAGGATGCGGTGACCCCACACACCGGTGATGAACGCCGGGGTGACGGGGGTGACCATTCCCGGTCGCCCTGTCGCATCGGTTTGCCAGAGGATGCGCTGCCCGTTCTGGAATCTGCCGCCGGCGAGGAATACGTGGCCGTACAGCGACCCGCCAGGGCGTTCGGAGAACACCGGAGCGCCAAACGGCCACTCATCAGGGTCAGCGGTGACCGTCTTGTGTTTCGCGGCTTCCCATGCCTCCTTGGCCGACTCGTAGTAGGGGTCGATGCCGAGACACTCACGGACGTTCTTGAGGCAGTACCCGACCTTGCCGAGGTAGTAGTCGGTCTCGTACCGCTTGCGCGCAAAGGCAGTGGACTGACGGGGTTGGGTGTTCACCATCACTTACCACCGGCTTTGGCTTCGTCGTCTTGGATGACCTTCTTGCGGGAGTCATCGGGGTAGGGGTCATTTCGGGTGAGGTCGAGGTCATTGTCCTCGGGTTCAACCGGGATGGTCTCCGTCATTTTGGGGCTCCTTCGGGGTGTTGGTTTCGACCATACGCCACCGGGCACCGACAAGGTCAGTCGCCGGTCTCTGGTGTGTCGGGAAGCGGTGGGCGTGATCGGGAGTTGGCGTACCTTCGGCGCTCGAAGAAGGTAATGAGCAGGACGGCGCGGTTGGCGAGCAGCAAACCGACCGGGTTGAGCACCGCGTACCAGCCGAACGGTTCACCGATGCGGGTCACGTTCTGCCACACGACTTCCCCGGCGAAGAAGAGGAACGCGATCCCGACGTTGACCACGTGGGACGGTAGGACCCCCTTGAGTGGCTGTCCGCCGCTTGCGGCTTTCTCGTTGCGGCGGGCCTTGTTGTAGTACCAGACGGTGGCGAGGGTCTGGTAGACCAGCACCGCGTACAGCACGACGGCGACGCCGCGCAGCATGTCCCAGATCATTCTTGGTCCTGGTCTTTGCTGTGCTCGGACCACGTGTTGTTCGGAGCCGTGTCGTCAGGAAGGGTGCCGATGCCCCCGGTCAGCAGTTCCTCTGAAACTTCCACGCCGGCTTTACGAATAGCGTCGCGGAGGGCGTTGACGATGACCCACAGCCGGCGAACCTCCGCTGCGTGCTCGGCTTCCCGATCCTCCGCCCTGCGACGAGCGCTGCGCTCCTCCTCGATCGTGCGGGCCACTTCTTCGGCTTGCCGCTCCGCGTCTACCCGGCGGGAGCGGCGTTCCTGCTCCAGCTCGTCGGAGCATCGTCGGGCGGCGGCTTCGGCAGCCGCGGCGCGTTCCTCAGCAGAAACCACTCGTCTCTCCAACTGTTGGATGTTTCCGTAGGCGATCCGCAGCGACTCCGCGTTGGACGCCTCGGCGCGGCGGTACGCCTCAGACTCGATGCGTTGAAGCTCTACGTCGTTATGCCGAACCGTCTCCCGTTTGCGTTCTTCCTCTGTTTGCTTGGCGGCCGCGGCGGCCTGCTTCGCACGACCACGCTCATTCCACTGAATGTAGACAACGCTGGCGATGGCGAACATCCCGGAGATAACCGCACCCAGGATCACGCTGTTCACTCATGCCTCCCAGGCGACGTCGAACGCGCAACCGATGTTGGTGTCGGCAAGGCCAACGTTTACGCCGCTGCTCTGGATGATTTGCACGGCCCACACGTCGTTGACGACGCAGTCCTCGACCCACCCTAGGGTTTGCCCGTTGTAGGCGGCGGCGTTGACCCCGGACCCGGCGGGTTGGGTGATCCCGGCGACGGCGGTGCCGTTGCGGAGCAGCCTCAGACCCCGCGGGCCGTCGGGGTTGTTGTCCCACTGCACCTTCGCTGACACCCGGTAGCGGCCTGGCACCTTGATGGTGATCCCGTCCCGGGGGGCGGGGCTCGCCATCGCGTCGGTGTCGATCGCGGTGGCGGCGAAGGTGACGGTGGTCGGGACTGTGGCGGTGGTGAGGTTGCCGCCCCCGACACCGGTGAGCCGGCACCGTGGCCGGGTGGTCCGACCGCCGCCGGCGGTGGTGGTGGGTGACAGCACCCGGCCGGCGGTGTCGACGGCGGCGAGGAGGTTCCCGGCGGCGTCGCGGAACTCGCGAAGGTTGGTGGCCTGCCCGGCGACGAGCTGGTCAGTGGCGCCACCGGTGACCTTCGCGCCGACCACAGCCCATGCGGCGCCGGAGTCCCGGAACATAACCCCAACGTCGGTGGCGAACCAGTAGCGGTCACGGATCGACGCCGCCGGCCGGGCAGAGAGGAGGCCCGCCTCGAAGCGGCCGGCGTAGGTCTCAACGGACGCCATCGCGGCGTCCAGGTCGACACGGCGGAGAGGGTCGGTGCCGGCGGACCATCGGCGCACGAGCATCCGGGCCGTGGTCGTAATGGTCACGCGGGCAATCCTCTCCGACAACCACCGGTAACGGGTGGACGCGCCTAGGTTGTGGCTTCCACGTCGCCCCAGGTGGGGGCGACCGTCTCTTGGGTGGTCCAGGTTGCGTAGGCGGCCTCGATGGTGTCCCAGGGGGCGGCGTAGTAGGTGTGGGTGACGATCACACCGGCGGGTCGGGCCCGGCCGGTCTCGACGGCGGTGACCACCGATGAGGGACCACCGGGGGTTTCCTCGACGACGGTGATGACATCAATGTTGTGGGGTCCGGTGGGTCGGACCCGCACCGACCGGGTTCCGGTGAGGACGGCTTGGGCGGCGGTGACGATCGCACCGCGGGTTCCGACTTGCCACCCGGCGGAGGCGTCGGCGATGGTGGCGCGTCTCGCGGGCACGTCGAGGGCCGGGTTGAGGGTCACACCGACGAGGGTGGCGAGCCACGGCAACCACCCGGGGTCGGCGAAGGCGGGGTCGACGAGGTCAGATGTGGCCCAGGCGTCGAGGGCCGGGTCGTAATCCGGGTCGTCGGGGGCGACGTAGTCGATGCGGTCTATGAGGTCAACGATCGCCCCGAGCTGGTCGACGACCAACGACAGGTAACGCAACAGGGCGAAGTCTTGGGCGGTGTCGGCGTGCCGGTAAACCTCGGGGAGCCCGTCATAGACCCGGCGGGTGGTGGCGTGGACGGCGGGGGCGGCCATTAGGCGGCGGTGACAGCGAAGGCACCGGCGGAGACGAGGGGACCTCGGCCGGTGAGGACAACGTCGGCGGCGGGGGTGGGCATGGTGGCGACCCGGTCGACCCCTTCCACCGCGGAGATGAGGGCGATGAGCTCAAACCGGTAGACGGTGGCGGCCCACGGCCAAGTGTCAGGGTTGAGGTAGGCGCGGAGCGCCGCGTCGACGGCCGCCAGGACGGTGGGGATGTCATAGCCGGGGAGGATGGTGACGGTCGCGGTGACAGCGACCGGGTTGAGGGTTGGGTCGGCGACGTAGATGGTCAGTGATGCCAACGCGGCCGCCGTGAGTTTGTTGAGGAGGTCGGCTTTGTCGGCGGCCGACAGCGGCACACCACCGGGGCCGGCGGCGTAGACGGTGACGTGACCTGGGACGGTGCCTGACGCCGGGCCGGTGGTGTTGGCGGCGGGGAGGGCTTCACCGGTCCCGGCGGCTCCGGTGTCGGTGAAGTTGAGGGCTCCGGTGGTGGTGCCGCGGCGGACTAGGGTGCCGGTGCGGCCGTAGATGCGGTAGCCGGTGATGGCTCCGACGCCGCCGGGGACGGCGGGGGCGGTCCACGTCAACGCGACGGAGCCGGTGGTCGTGGCCGGGACGGTGGCCGAGACAGAGGTCGACGCCAGCGTCTCCCCCTGGGCGTTGATGGCTGAGACGCGGTAGGTGTAAACCCCGCCGGCCAAGGCGCCTCCGACGGCGGAGGGGACCGCGGTCGCCGCTGCCGGGGTGGCGATGGCGTTGGGGGTGAACAGGTCAACGGTGGTGGCGCGTGCCACATAAACCTGCTCGACGGCGGCCGCGGTGAACTGCTCCGGGCGGACGATCGTGGTTACTAGCCGTGACAGACGGATGATGCCCCGGTTCAGGAACGCTTGTCCGTCCTCCGGCGGCGCACCGGAGGAGACGGGTGTGGCGAGGACGGCCGCGTTGACATAGGGGACCGGGTCGATGGTGGACAGGGCGACCCCGGCGGCGGTGCCGTTGGCGTCGACGGTGGGGACCCCGATGGCGACAACGGCGACGGTGCCGAAGGTTGACCCCGGCGCGATGGTCAGGTCGGTGGTGGTGGCGAACTCGACGGGGAGTAGGCCGTCACCGCGGTCGAGGATGAGCCGGGTCCCGGCGGGAATGGTGTGGCCGAGGTTGTCTGAGACGGTGAAGGTGACCGTTGCGGTTGCGGATTGACCGCCGTCCCTGGTGAGGCCGAACAGGCGGAGGAGGATTTCGGTGACGGCACCGGGGAGCCGGTTCGCGGAGTAGGCCAGCTCGGACGCTTCCAGCGCCAACGCTTCGAGGAGGGCGACCTCGGTGTTGCCTTCCCTCGGCACCCACTCGGGGAACTTGACGGCGACCGCAGCCAACGCTTCCTCGAAGATGGTTTGGGCGTCGGTGTCGAACAGGGTGAGGTCGACGTATCCGGTGACATCGGGTGAGGCCATTGGCTTAGAGCTCCTCGGCGGTGTCGCCACTGTCGTCACGGTAGGTCACGGTCACGGTTTCAGCGGTGTCGGTGACGTGGCGGGCGGTGACGTCGACGACAGCCAAGGGCGGGCCGAACGCGGCCAAACCGGCGGCGATGTCGGCGGCGGTGAGATCACCAAAGACGGGGTCCGGGACGCCGAAGGCGGGCACGAGTGGTCGCTCGCCGTGGCGGGTTGAGATGAGGATGGCGACGGCTTCGTCGTCAGCTTCGGGGGAGCCGTCCTCGACAGTGGCGACGGCGCCGTCCGTGGTGAGCCGGAACGGGTGGGACAGTAGTCGCATGGGGGTCATCCTCTCCGATGGCGGCATCCGATGGTCGGAGGCGAAGGCCAGGGTTTACGCGGCCTCATAGGTGCCGGTGATGCTGATGATGTCGCCGACGGCGAGAACGGGCGCCGACACGTCAGACATGCGGGTCCCGTTGATGTCGACAAGTGTGACTGTGGTGGAGGTTCCCAGGAACGGGAAGCGGGCGAGTCGTGAGAGGTTTACTCCGGCTGAGGAGTCGAACACCATCGCGGAGCCGTAGGTGATGTTTGCTGGGTCGCCGGTGGCGACGGGGAGCGCGAACACGTAAACCCCGGATCCGAGGGTGGTGAGGGATCCGACGGTGATGGTGATGCGGAAGTTGACCCGTTTGCCGTCTTGTCGGTAGCGGGCGGTGATGGTGCCGTTGCCGATGGTGGGGGCCGTGACACCGGCCGACCACACGGCGACACCGGCCGGGTAGTTGACCCACTGAGCCGGAGCCGTAGCGGCGGCGAGAAGGGCGTCAACTTCCGCCTCGGTGTAGTAGCGGGCGTCATGGGTATGGGCGGCGGCTGATTTGGCGCCGAGGAGGGCGTCGAGCTCGAGCTGGGTGTAGTAGGTCGCGTGGAGTCGGCCGATGATGGTGAGGTCATCGACGGCCGTCTCCGACCCCATCACGATGACCTCATGGCCGGTGGCGTACGGGCCACCGGCGGCCGGGAGGGGCCCCCACTCGGCGTCGGCGCCGGTGAGGCGGGGGACCGTGACGTAGATGCCTTCACCGACGACGCGAGTCACCACAGCGAAGTACGCACCGACGAGGCCGGGGGTTTGTGGTGACCGAAGGCGGCCCAGGTCCGTCATTGGGCTCCTCCGGGCCGGACCGTGCTGGCCCCACCGGTCAAGCTCGGCAACCAACGCATCGGGTCGACCTGTTCGCCGTACCCGGCGCCGGCTGGGCGGACCTCGAAGTGAAGGTGGGACCCGAATGAGCGGCCGGTGTTGTCGGCGTAAGCGAGGAGGGTGCCCGGCCGCACCACTTGGCCGACCTTCGCGACGGTGCGGTCAAGGTGGCAGTACATGATGTCATAGCCACCGACCCGGACCCGGACCATGATGCCGTAGTCCCCGAACGGCCCGGAGTAGTTGACCTGCCCGGCCGTTGAGGAAACGATCCGCGAGCCTTGCGCGGCGGCGAGGTCGACCCCGGTGTGGTAGCCGGCGGCCCACGACCCCGGTTGGTGGTAGGGGGTGTTTATGGCCCGGGTGACAGTCGGCCACACCAACGGGCCGGTGTCGGTGACGGGGGCGATGCGGGGACCCGGCAGACCGTCCCAATGCAACACGACCGCGTCGAGCTCGTCCATGTACTGCCTGTGGAGGCCGGCGGTGAACGTCGACCATGCGCCCCAATCGCGGCCACCGTTGGAGATGCGGTAGGCGGTGCGGGCGTTGTAGAGGGCGTCGAGGAGTTTGGTGCGGACCCGGAGCCGGTCGTCGCCGGAGAAGTCTTGGGGCCGTTTGAGGGACCGGATTTGGAAGCAGCCGACTGACGGACCCCACTTAGCGTCGACTAGGTCAAGGTCGCCGAGGATGGTGGCGTCGGCGTAGGAGTACCCGCCGCCGACGAACCCCACCGGTGCGGCGCCGGACTCGGCGATGGCGACACCGAGCGCGAGGCGGAGACCTTGACCGGTGAAGCCGGCGTAGCGGAGCAGGTCGATGAGTCTTTTCGACCCGGCGGCACCATCACCAGCACCACCAGCCCCACCGGCGGCGTTGTCATCGGTCTCCGGTTCCGGGTTGACGGCGGTGGATGCGTTGACGGTGACAGCCGAGGCGGCGTCGAGAGGGATGGTGACGTCGTTGACGAGGTAGGTGGACCCGAACGCCGGCACCTTGCGGAGCTCGATGACCATGCCGGGCCTCACCCGGTCGCCGACCTCCGGCTCAACTTCCAACGCCACAGCGGCGACACCGTTCGGGTCGTCGGCTGAGGATTGCACCGACGGCCAGGGGTTGCGGAGGAAGCGGTCCCCGGGGGTGACCACCAACCGCTCGCCGTGTTCGGCGAGCCAGGTGGGTTGTCCGAAGTAGACGGTGCCGGCGGTGGCGAAAACTATGAAACCGAGTTCCTCGGCGAACCGGGCGGCGGCGGCGGCGTCGGACTCACGGCCGCGGCGGCCGATCTGGCGGCGTTTCGGGGTCGGTTGCCCAACGAAGCGGAGGCTCCGGCTGGCGCACCGTCGGGCGAGGTACTCGGTGGGGGATGTGTCCCGTTGGAGGTCACCGTCGGAGCCGGTGGTGCGGCGCATCGCCCGCCAGTCGGCGTCGCGGGCGGTGACGGTGAGCCCGTCGTCGCCGCCGGCTCCGATGTTGGACACCCGGAAGCTCAGGTCGTGGTAGTCGACCTCGGTGCCGAGGTTGATGCGACCGCCGCCGAGGAGCCCGTAGGCGGTGTCAGCGAAGGCCAGGTCGAGAGTGGCCTGGGTGGATGTGGAGAGGCGGAGCGCCGCGGTGGTGACCCGTTCGGCGAGATGGTCGGGGAGTTGCTCGCCGGCGACGCGGAGACCCGACAGGCGACCACCGGCGAGGAACAGGCGCCCCGAACGGGTGGTGTCGAGGAGGGGACCTTCGGGCCGGTTGGCGACTGTCTTGGTGCGTTCCGGCATTTACGACCGCCGGGGGATGGTGAGGCGCCTGCCCGGCTTTATCCGGTGCGGGTGACGGATGCCGTTGGCGTTGGCGATGAGCCCGAAGCGGCCGGGTTCCCCGTAGAAACGCCGCGACACCGATGTTGGGGTGTCACCATGCCGCCAGGTGTAGGACCGTGGCTTGTCGTGGCCTGGGGCCCGGTCGTTGTCGCGGTGCCCACCGGAGGCGGGTCCGTTGTGGAGCTCGACGTCGGTGGCTTCGGTGAGTTCCACGGACAGCTCGACGCGGGTGGCTTTGTTGGTGCCTTCCTCGCGGAGGAGGACGGTGGAGGTCAGCCGGGAGATGCGCCACACACCGGCCTCTAGCTGGGAGCCGTGTTGGAACACGACAGGCCGGCCGTTGCTCGCCAACCGGCGGACCTGCCCGAGTACATCTTCGACGGAGATTTCCAGGCCGTCATAGGCGAGGAGTTCTGTGAAGGTGTAGACCCGCAAACCGGCGCCGGTGACCTTGGTGAGTGGTCGCCGGCCGGGGCGGTCGAGGATGGCGATGGTGGGGGCGTCGCCGTCGTGGGTGCCTTCGCGGGGTGCGATGGGCAGCTCAACCCTGTCGGTGCCGGAGATGAGTACGGCGCGGCCGGTGGTGCCGCGGTTGCGGTTGGCGGGCCGGAGGATGTCGACGGCGCCCATTAGTTGTAGCTCCCCTCGACGGTGTGACGGACGGCGCGGGAGAGGCCGTCGGCGACCGCGTCACCGACGGCGCCGGGGTCCATGCCGCGGGCGTCGACCTGTACCGCACCGGGGGGGATGACGACGGTGACGGATCCGCCGGCGCCGGGTCTCGATGTGGCGGTGTCGCCCATGACGGCATGTAGGTGCCGGCCGGTGCCGGAGCCGTGCATGGCGGCGTACCCGCCGCCGCCGCGGACCCGCTGGGCGTATCTGCCGAGGTTGGGGCCGGTGACGTCGAGGGCGCGGCCGGCTTGGTGGTCACCGGACCCGTAGCCTCGGCCGCCTCCCCCGATGAGGGCGTTGGTGACCTTCGTGCCGGGCCCGGCGTAGGCGGCGTGGGCGGCCATCGTGCGGGCGAGGTTATCGGCGGTCGACCCGTACCGGTCCGACCTCGATGTGGCGGTGTCGCCGGTGTAACCGCCCGCACCGAGCTGGGCGTCGACCTTCGCTAGCTGGGCGCCGGAGACCCGGTAGGACACGTCGATTTCGACGGGCTTCTCGCCGAGGGAGTCGAGGGACGCCTTGGTCGCGTCGATGTCGGCGGAGGCGGAGGCGAACTTGGCTCGGACGCCGTCGGCGAACTCACCGAAGGCGGCGTCGGCGGCTTTGAGGTCGTCACCGATGCCGGGGACCCACCCGAATGAGGAAGCGGCGCCACCGATGATGGCCTCGAACGCCCACAGGACTTTGTCGACCATCCACCCGGCGCCGTCGATGATGGCGCCGACCACCGTCAGCCATGCCCCGCCGACGAGTTTGAGGTAGCCGATGAACGCCCCGGCGAGCCACTTGCCGAGGGGGACGAGGACCTTATCCCACACCCAACTGAGCCCGTCGCCGATCTTTTGGACGATTTCGCGGAACGTCGAAGATTTTCGGTAGGCGACGTAGAACGCTCCGGCGAGCAACGCGAGGGCTGTGACGACGAGGCCGATGGGGTTGGCTGACATGGCAGCGTTGAGTAGCCACTGTGCGGCGGCGGCGGCTTTGCTGGCCACCGACGACGCGATGGTCGCCACCCGGTACTCGACCGTCCCGATGGTGGCCGCTTTGAGCCGGAGGAGGCTGACGGCATCGACAACGTTCTTGGCGATGGTGGCGGCTTTGGCGAGGGTGAGGGTGATGATGAGCGCCTCAAGAGCGACCTTTGCGGTGTCGGTGTTGTCGGCCGCCCACGCGAGCCCTTTGCGGAGCAGCTTCAGCGGGGACAGGAACACCGGCAGGGCGCCGCCGGCGTCTTGGAACGCCGGGATGATGGCACCGGTGAGGACGTCCCCGACGTCACTGAGAACACCGCGGACGTCATCGACGATGGAGATGAGCCGGCCGTTGGCGCCGACACTGTCGTCGACTGAGGCGACGAGCCCGTCGAGCCCGTCCCGTTTCCACGCCTGGGCGGCGTCGACTACTTGCAGGTATCGCCGTTGGAGCCTGCCCGCGCCGCCGTCGAGGATGTCGAACGCCGCCGCCGCCTTGGCCGACGCGGGCCCGGCGTCCTCGACGGCGGTGACGTAGGCGTCGGTGAACCGGGTCAGCCGGTCCACAGAGGGGGCTAGGCGGTCGTTGAGGACGCGGAACAGGGGCAGGGCGGCGAGCTTGATGAGGTCACCGATGCGGGTGCCGGCTTCCTTGAGTCGGCCGCTGAGTGCCCGCTGTTGGTTGGCGAAGCCTTCCGACGTACGAGCGAGGTCGCCGTGGGCGTCGCCGAGCCCTTCAAGGATGAGTTTCTGCCGGACCATCACCTTTTGCTGCTCGGTGAGCTCACCGCGCAGACCCATGCTCGCGGCTTTGGCTTGGAGGGTGGAGTCGGACAGGAAGATACCGAACCGCCGCAACGGCTCAGCTTCCCCGGCGAGACCGGACCGAAGGGCCTCGAAAACCTCGGTCGGGTCGGCGTTGTAGAAGCTCGACAGGTCGAGGCCGGCCTGGGCGAGTCGGGTGGAGAACTTGCCGAGCTCCCGGTTAGGGATGCCGGCGGCTTTGCCGAACACACCGAAGGTGGTGGCGGCGCGTTGCAGGTCGGCGGTGGCGATGCCGAAGCGTTTACTCATCCGGCCGACCCACCGGTCAACCTCGGCTGACGCACGCCCGAACACGGTGCCGAACGCTGAGGCGACCTCGGCGGCGTCCGACGACAGGGACAGGAGTTTCACTGACAGCGCCACAGCGCCGGCGGCGACGAGCCCGAGGGCGGTTACGCCAGCGCGGGCGGCGGTGACGAGGGTCCGGCCGAGGAAGCCGGCGAGCCGGCCACCGACGCGGGCCATCTTGTCGAAGCCGCGGGCACCGATGTTGGCCTTGGTGCCGGCGGTGACAGCTTCCCGGCCGACCCGGTCGAGGCTCTCGCGGATGTTCTCAAGGGGCCCGGTGAGCTCATCGCGGATGGCGGCCCGTACGAGGAGGTCATCTTCCACGCTGGGTGGCCTCCTCGTCAGGGCTTGGGGGTCCTCGCTTTGGCCTGGGCTTTGGCTACCTCATCTTGGACCACGTTCGTCGCGGCTAGGCGGACGTGACGGCGCAACGGGTCCGGCTCAGCGAGGAGCTCGACGGGGTCACGGTGGAAGGTGTAGGCGTAGGCGGCCGCATCCCGGACCCGCGGGTCGGCGGCGAGGAGTTCGAGGCGTCGGTCGGTGACCCGGTCGACGACCCGGCCGACGCCTACCCCGTAGGGTCCTCGCCGAGGTTCTCCAGCTCGTCGCCCCACCCGGCGTCACGGAGCACCGCTCTGGCGGCCGCGTCGACGTGCCCTTCGAGGCCGTACACCTTGAGGACACCGTCGACGATGCGGTTCCCCACACCGAGGGCTCCCATGAGCGGTCGGTCGCGGAACGTCTGCTCCTCCCCGTCGAGGCGGATGGGGCGGCCTTGGCGGTAGAGGCCGGTGTTGGTTTCGGACAGGCACAGGGCGGCGAACATGGTGGCGTTGACGGTGCGGCCACGCTTGGCGCGTTTGCGCCAGGAGTCGATCTGCCCGGAGCGGATGTCGATGCGGTAGATGGCCTCCCAGCCGGGTCGGCCGGGGATGGGGAGGGTGGTGGTGGGGACGGTCTCGGTGTCGAGGTCACGCCGGATTTCTTCGAGTGGTGTGTCCGAGCCGTCGTCGGGGTCTAGCTGGGTGCCCGCTGTGCGGGGCTCTGTGGCGGGTCCTGGGCCGTAGACGGGGTCGGTGGGGGGTTGGGCCACCTGGTGAGGTGTTGGGGTCTCAGGGTGGACGTCAGCGCCGGCGTGGGGGCCGTAGATGTCGGGGTCTCGGTAGTCGTCGTCGATGCCGACGGTGAAGGGGGGGCGCTCAGCGCCGGGGGTGGTCATTGGGGGGGTGTCCTCTCGCTGGGGGGGGTGACCCGACGTTAGCGCCCCAATGTGCCCGGTGGGCGGAGTTACGGCTTACACCACGCCGCGCACCCGACGGGGCGGTGAACCCATACCTCAAGAAACAAGAAACAAGAAACTAGAAACTAGAAACTAGGCCGACCTAGTCCTCGACGGCGAACTCAAGCTCATAGGTGGCGCCGTCGGAGCTCGCCGCGTCACGGTCGGGGGGGCTCACCCGGACGAGGAGGGCGTCGGAGTGGACCAACGGCCGGCCGATGGGGACGAGGTCGGCGTCGGTGTCTTGGACGGAGAGGGTGAAGCGGCGCCGCATGGTGAGCTTGCGGAGCTCGCGGACGATGACGCCGTCCCGGTGTGGGTAGTAGGGGCGGCCGACGACGATGTTTCCCGTCGACGCTGGCGCGGACAAAATGATGGGTCGCTTTTTCCCGCCGTCCCACACCATCGTCGTCTCACCGGAGGTTTCGCCGCCGCTCTTGGACGCCCACAGATCCTCGATGCCGTGGACCTTGGTGCGGTGTTGGCGCTGGGACGCGGGCCGGCGGTCCTCACGCTCGGGGTTGCCGATGGGTGGCATTGGTCAGTCCTCTCCGGGTTCCGTGGTCAATGTCTTAGAGCGGCGCCGTTAGTCCGACTTTGACGACAGTTGCGACGAGGTCGACGGCGACCGGGGAGACACGGAGCGCCAGCTCTGCGCGTATCTCATCGGATGCGAGGGTGGCGGCGGTGTTGACGCCGGGGCCGACGTTGACGGAGTAGCCCGGGTCGAGCTCGCCGCCGTCCACGTCGAGGAGGGGGAACAGGCCACCGGCGGTGCGGATGGGTTCGAGCACACCAACACATTCCCCCTCGCATTCGGACAGCAGACCGCCGGTGCCGTCGATGGGCCGGCCGACGTAGTCCTCCAACCGGGCCTCGATGGCGGTGACGGCAACGTTGACGGTGTCCCGGCCGTTGAGCATCGCGTAGTTGACCTCATCGGTCGACATCGACCGCCACCCGTAGAGGCGGGTCGTGCCGGCGATGGGTCGGATGGCGGAGACATGGGCAGCGTCGAGGGCGTCACCGGCGGCCCGGTTGATGTCGGTGACCGGCCCCAGCGCGTAGCGGGCTTGGCCGATGCTTCCCGCTGGGGGACGCCACGGCCCACCGGCTTCGGCGATGGCGGCGGCGCGTTTGCCGGCCGCGAAGCCTTCCGGTGAGATGGCGGCGATGATGTTGCCGGTGATGGGGACCCGCACCCAGGGGTAGAGGAGGGCACCGAAGGAACGGTCCTCACCGGGCCCGATGAGGGTGTTTGCGAGGGCTGTGATGGCGGCGATGTCGGCGGTGGGTGGGCCTGCCAGGAGTGCGGCGCGGCGGGTGGCGGCGGCGTGCGCCATGAGGCTGAGCCCGACGGTGGTGGCGCCGGTGACGGTGCCGGCGGAGTACCCGGGCATGGCTACCGCACCGGAGCCGAGGTCGGCGCCAGCTCGGGTGTTGAGTGCGGCGAGGACGGTGGTGGCGGTCACCGCGGCGCGGTCATCGTTGCCGGCGGACAGGGCGGCCCGGGCGGCCGGTGCCGGGATGGTGGCACCCAAGGCGGTGGCGCGGACGTAGCTCGATCCGAGGAGGGCGTTGGACACCGCGGCGGGCGAGTCGACGTCGGCGAACGTCTCGACGAGTGCGCCCTTGAAGTAGACCCGGGCGGTGACGAGGCCGGCGACGGAGCCGGCGATGACCTCAACCTCGACGTCTGTTGACCACGCGCCGGCACCCAGGGCGTCGAAACGGACCGACGGGGCAGGGACACCGGCGGCGTCGTTGATGGTGCGGGTGCCTACGGCGGCGGCCGCACCGACGGCGCGGATGACGTACGCCTCGCCGCCGCCTTCCTCGAAGTAGGTGCGGAGGTCGTCATAGACGGCTCCGTACGCCTGCCGGGTGCCGAAGTATGCCTCGAACTCCACCATCGACCGAACCCGGACGGCGGCGTCGGTGCGGCCACGCTCGGTGAGGCCGGCGACGAAGTAGCGGGCGGTCGATGGGATGTCGGGGGTGACGGGCCCTGACCGGGTCGTTGTGCGTACGATTACGCCGGGCATCGGCTACTCCTCATCGGTGCGGCCGGCGGCGGAGCTTCGGCGGCTCGGCGCGGGCTCGGGGGTTTCGTCGGTGGTGGCGGTGACGACGAGGAGCCCGGCTTCGATGAGTTCATGGGCGACCCTGCCGTCGACTGTGCGGCCGTCGATGTCGACGCCTTCGCGGGTCCCGTACCCGTCGACTGTGCGGCCCTCGACGTCGATGGCGAGGGGACCGGGGGTGGTGTTGTAGACGGTCGCGGTCATGGCATAGAGGATGCTGCTAGAGGGCGGGGTGCGGTGGGAGGTCTGCCGTGTCGGGGCTGTGTGCGGTGGCGGTGACCCGGTGTGTGGTGACGACGCCCAGCGCGGTGACCGGGTCGATGGTCTCGATGACGAGGGCGTCGGCGGCGACGTACGCCGGCGCGATGGTGCGGCTCGCGTCATCTTGGGCGAGGGGCCCGTAGTCCTCGGTCAATGCGAGGGGGTCGATGACGGGGCCTTCACCGGCGAAACCTTCGACGGTCCCGCCGCCGGCGGGGACCGGGTCGGTGAGGGTCCGCCGGGACAGCAGGACGTGACGGACCGCGAGGACGTAGCGTTTGCGGAGGAGGTCGACGTCGCGGTCGTCCTCGTGGCGGACCCACAGGAACACCCGGAACGGGTAGCGGGCGATGTAGGACTCGGAGTTGTCGTCGGAGTGCCGTGCCGGGGTGAGGCGGGTGAGGGCGGTGACGTCGACGAGGACCGCCGGCCACTCCTCCAACGGGATCCGCCACCGGTCATGGGGTTCGATGATCGCCGGGTCGGGTAGGTCGGCGGCGGCTATGCCGCGGGCGGCTCGGACGGCCGCCAGGTGGGCGGGCAGTTTGAGGGTGAGCCGGGCGGCGAGGGTGTCGGCGACAGCTTCGGGGCCGAGCATCGGCTACACGTCCCCGGTGACTATGAACCGTTGGATGCGGCGGACCCAATCACGCCGTGTTGACTCGGGGAACTCAACAGGTCGCCGTCGGGGGAGGGTGCCGCCGCCCTTTTGGTGGTAGCCGCCGTAGCCCACACCGGATCCGATGACCATGAAACCGGGTTCGAGGACCTCGACCCCGAGGGGCCGTTCGGTCAGTGACTCATGGAGGAGCCCGCCGCGTTGGAGGATGGGTTTGCCGGGGTAATGGCGGGCCTTCCAGTGGGCGTAGCGGGGGGACAGCTCCGGCCACCCACCGGAGGCGTAGGCGCCTTCGGTGGCGAACTGTCGCCGTTCGAGTCGGACGAAACGGTTGGTGAGGTCATCCCACAGGGCCCGGGCGTCGCCGAGGTTGTCACCGAACCGGGCGAGGGTCCTATCCAACTGAACATCCCCATAAAACGACAGCGTCAGCCTCATAGCCATCTCAGGTCACCACCGGGCGGTGCCCCAACGGGTCGCCGGCGGGAAGTTCCCAGCGGGGGTGTCAGGGTCGTTGCCGGGCTCAATGACACCGGTGTCGACGTCATCGCCGGTGAGTTCGGTGTCCACCCAGGCGGCGAGCTCGGCGAGGCCGGTCTCGAAGCGTTCCCACAGGACACCGGCGTAGGAGGAGTCCGCGACGCGGGCACGTTCGGGGTAACGGGCGGCCTCGGTGTAGGAGGCGGCACCGTTGTGGACGACGTCGCGGGCGGCACCCTTGAAACGGTCAAGTGGTGCGGGGGTGCCGTCAGCGGCCTCGGCGGTGTTTTGGTCGACGCGGAGACGTCGCCAACCAGCGACGCGGAGGTCGACGCGGTTAGACAGCTCAGTCAACCAGCCGGTTACCTGGGCGGTGATGACGCCTTTGCGGCCGGCGGGGAGGACGTCGGGGATGGTGGCTTCGGGGATGAGCGCCCGGACACCGGCGACGGTGGCGGCGAACGGTGGAGCCGGGGCAGGGTCAGGTGCCATCGCTGTCGTCGCCGGCGTCGGCGACGTCTAGGGCGGCGGCGTCGGCTTGCTCCCGTTGCTTCTCCTCGATTGCGTCGAGGGCGTCGAGGACCGTCTTGCGTGGCTTCTCGCGTGCCTGCTCCGTGGCGCGGATGGCGTCGGTCTCGTCGGGGTGGGCGTTGATGTAGGCGACCGCCTCGCCGATGTTTCCGGTGGCGGCGAAACCGACCGGCTCCTCGGTGGGAGGGGCCGATGTCTTGGCTGGGTCGATGGTGGCGGCGAGCTCGTCTCCGCGGGTCGCCTGCTCCTCGGTGAGGTAGACGGTGTCGCCACGTACGGCGATTTGGTAGCCGCCGTCGGAGTCGAGGAACATGAACCGGTCGGACTTGACGAGTCGCTCAACGGGTCCGTCGCCAGCCTCGGTCCCGGTTGGTGCAAGGGCGGTGGCTTCGGCCTCGACCTGGGCATCGGCGGCCGCGAGAGCCGCGAGGGCGGCGGCGCGGGCTTCCTGGGCACTCATTGGGATCCTTCCAGCGGTGGGACGGGGGGGGGGGGGGGGTTACAGGC
>JAABUS010001969.1_pt1 | contig 41321 bp, 35 predicted proteins | sample 5560161 | NCBI WGS metagenome assembly JAABUS01 (sample SAMN10711885, study PRJNA513376) | rock metagenome | isolation source: Antarctica rocks | place: Antarctica: Victoria Land, Trio Nunatak nord | collected 2016-01-04
TTGTGATTCGGCTTCTGCCTTGGGATTTGGCTTGGACCTTTTTCGTGATCCCATGAGGCGAACAAGACTGTGGATTCATAGGTTGAGGGTAATTGCACGTACTTCTAGCCCTGGTAGGCTGTTGCTTACCGACAACGCTCGTAGATTTGCTCGTTGTCACAGACCTAATAAGCGAAGCAAAGCGCGTCATTACCCAAGTATCGTTGTAGAAGGGTCCACCTAGCAGTCGGACAGCCCTATAGGGCTGAAAATTCACATTTCATCTTTTATTGCTTCAAACGATGAACTACGTAGCTAATATGACCTCTTTGGGGCCCTTCTGATACGCATGCCCCGGCCTGATTGGCCAGTTGTAGATATCCCGTTATTTCGTTGCTTCTGCTTCAGCTGTCTGACCCGTAGCTTAACTATCAGCTGCTTCTGCTTCTGCTTCTGCTCCTGCTTCTGCTCCAGCTGTCTGACCCGTAGCTTGACTATCAGCTGCTTCTTCTTCTTTTGTCTAGAGCTTGATTCCGAAGTGAAGAGCTCGGAGCCTAGACGTAGTAAATCATTGACCTCCCTATTTCACACCTTTGTCTGCTGAGCTGAAGTTACGACAGCTCGTTTTCGAATAGAAGGCTTTGAAGTAAATAGCTCAGAACCTAGATGTAATAGAGAACTGATCTTCTTTTGCCATATTTTTGTTCGTTGATTCTCTCTTCTTTCATCAACAATCTCTTGATTCATGACTCTTGCAGTATTATAATTATTCTCAATTCAATTGATCTTTTGCTTCTTTCTTCTATTGAGTTCAAGAAGTTTCTGATTAGTGACGTTCTGAATAGTCGATTTCGTCATTGCTCGTATTACTGCTTTATTCATCTTTTCAAGAATCTGATCAGAAATCATTTCTTTTATTGCTTTTAATAAGTTGCTGTACTTAAGAAGTATTTGCAGATGTTGAAATGACTTCTAAATCATCTTTGAGATCGATGTATGTGACTGTAGTCTCGACAGACGTAGTTGAATGAATGACTATGTTGAGTGATTGATTCAGTTTCTTAAATGAAAAGTGCTGAAGTATTAATGCTGAGCTGAACAAAAAAAGTCTTGTAGCTGTTCATGACTTTCTGATATTCAGTGATATAATTGCTTCATGTCAAGTCAGTTGATATATCTTTAGAAAGTTCATTTTATCAATTGAGTAACTGATCTTGTCATGATTTTAGCCTTGTCAGACTGAATCTTCTAGTCTTATTAAATTTATTCTCGCTTCGTCATCTTGACTAGTCTTTATTAAGTCTAGCGTTGACTGAGAAATACACATATGTAGTCAGCTTCTTTTCTGTAGCTATCTTTCTTTCTTAGCATTTATCTACTAGTTAAATGACATTCATATTACTTGTTTTATGCTGATCTTTAACATTAGATAAATGCTCATCATTTATTACTTTGCTATCAATGAATAAATGATATGAAACAATTTATTCAGTAAGGAAAATTTGCAAGAAATTCTTCAAATTTGCATTATCATTTTAGATTGCAAGAGATTCTTCGATTCTACACTCATTTTCATCATTTTATTTGCAAGAAATTCTTTGAATAAAGCATTCAATTATTATCTGAAATTCACAAGAAATTCTTTGAATTTTCACTCATCAAAAAACATCAATTCAAAACATCAATCTCTCATTTACTCTTATCTCAACAATTTCTATCTTCTCTCATCATGACATGCAATATCGAGTCAGTTGAGTCTTGAACAACTTATCTACTTAGAAGCATTGTCAATAAAAGAGTTTCACTTCTACTCATTAATGCTTCAGTTGAAGTTGAGAAAGCTGTCATTGCATGAAACATAAACATTGAAGAACAACTGCTTCATTAAGTCAGCAATCAACTTGATGAAGTCATCAATATGCTAAATGAGCTTCAAAGTCAGCAAGACTTGACTTTACAACTCAATGAACATCGACTTCTTGTACAAGAAGATCACAAAAAGAGAGCAAAACAACTAGAAATCATCTTTGATAAAAATGATAAGCTAGAGAAAAAGATCAGTCAGTTACAAGATGAGTGATTGAACTTCAGAGTGAAACAACATCAAGCTGATCAATCTATGTCTTGTCAAGATACTCAGTCAGCTGAGCAACAAGTCAATCAGAAAAAAGCTCACTTTTAATGAAAATCTTCTACTCTATCTGATAATGAAAACGAAAATGATCATCACAAGTTCATTAAGCTTTTAAATTCACTCATCTTCATTGAAACAGATGATTCTATCTGAAAGACATGAAATATCAAAATAGCTGACAAGCTCAATGTTAATGTAAATCATTATTCTACTGAAAAGATTCATATTGTCTATGTGATTTTCAGACTAAAAGATGATGCTGATCAGCAAATTTATGCAAAGCATCATGTTGATGCTTTCTCACTCTATCAATCTTTATTTAAGCTATTGAAACATCTGAAAGAAATTTATGAAGATCAGAATCTGATTTGAAAGTGTCATTGCAAATATGTTACTCTGAAGCAGCTCAACAAGCTCTTCAACTTCTTCTATTCAGAATTCACTAAAATATTCAACTTTCTAAACTACAACAATATTACTTTAATGAACAACATTCAGAATAAAATCAACAATCATCTTCAAAATGCGTTGTCAGTTTGTCTCATAAAGTTTAACTCACTTGACAAGCTTAAAATCTTTCTTCAAGATGTGAATAACAAACAATGAGTCAATTATCAGCTACGTGATGAGTAATGAACAGTCAAATTGATAGCAGCTTCGAAAAAACGTTTTGTTTCTTCATCAATATCAGTTTCAATCTCAATTACTAGCTATGTTTGACTCGCTACTTTTTTCATCTTCAAATCTGAATGATCAAGAATGTCAATCATTTGCTTTAATTGCAAAGTATTGAATCATCTTTCAAAGAATTACTCTCAGCTGAAGACTAGTACTTTGACATCTCATGCATTCACTTCTTGTCTCAATAAGATCATCATGTTGAAAGAAGAGAAGAAATTATTTACAGAGAAATTAAAGAATGAGACAAAAAACTAGTGATTTTCATCAAAGATGCAATGAAAGACGTGTTAATTTCTTCAACAATGAGCAGCTTAAATAATTTCTTTGCTTCAAAATCTTTGACTATTAAATGTGTATTATCTAGTAATGAAATTAGTTACTCATTAAAGTCATTGATTGACACTGAAGCAGTTGACTATTCATTCATTAATGAATTAATTGCGCAGAATGTTTGTGATTATTTGCAAATTGAATCTTTATCTTTAATCAAGCTCAAATCAATAAGAAAATTCGATGATCATTATGCAAAAAAGCTCATTACTCATGCAATTTATTTGAATTTAACTGTTCAAGATCATATAAAATGTTTCGCTTCTATGCTGATCACTCAATTAAATCAACATCAGATAATTCTTGAAAAAACATGAATGAACAAGATTGAGATGACTATTGATATGAAAGATGATTTTCTTCAATTTTCTAATTTCAAAACTCATATTAAAGCTTTTATCAAAGCTCATTTGACTGTTCTTTTGAGCAAGAAAATCGTGATAGAACAGAAAAGTTTAATCTTTACTCAAATACTAAAGAGATTTATTTCTTCTGTTGTCACTTGACTCAGCGAGAAGTCATTTTCATTCAGTAAAATCGTGAAATCATTTAATTTAATCAACTTCGCTTCATCTTTCAATTTAATGAACATAGCAATGATAAAGACTGCAGCATATAAATCACTAGTCAAATGATTGAATGTAACTACTTTCGTGATCATCATCACGAAAATCGATTGACTTCTAAAAACAGCTAGAAATAAATCAGAAGACGTAAATCTACAAGAGCTTTCACATAAAAAGACTTTGAAGAAAGTTAAAGCTAAGCTTTCTTCGAAATATCATGACTATCTAGATGTGTTTGATCAAGCGATGATTGATCAACTATTCTCTCATCATTTTTATGATCATAAAATTGAGTTGATCGACGAGAAAAGATCTTCTTAAAGTCATCTTTATCATATGTCTGACTATAAGCTTCAAAAGATGAAGAATTACCTAATTAAGCATCTGAATAAAGACTTTATATCTTCTAGCTTAGCTTCATATGCTTCGTTCATACTATTTGTTGAAAAGAAAGATGATAGCTTGCGTTTCTGTATAAACTACAGAAAGCTCAATACTTTGATCAAACGAAATCGCTATCTCTTATCACTAATAAACGAAACTCTCGCTTGTATTCAAGATAGCAAGTATCTGACTTGATTAAACATCATTATCATCTTCAACAAACTGCATATACATTCAAGCAGCGAAGATTTAACTATCTTTATCATCTTTTTTGATTTCTACAAATATCACGTGATGTCTTTTGAATTAATCAACAACTCAACTTTCTATCAACATTATATGAACGACGTGCTATTTGATTATCTTCATCAGTTTTGTCAGATTTATCTAGATGACATTATTATTTACAGCAAAACACTGAAGAAACATAAGCGACATGTATAATTAGTTCTACATAGACTACGAGAGACTGATCTTCAGATGAATATAAACAAATGCAAGTTTTATGTTCAGAAAATTTTCTTTCTGAAACTATTGCTATTCATTAAAGAACTAAAGATGAATCTCAGAAAAGTACAAGTAGTAGTTGAATGATCTACTTCTACAAATCTCACTCAGATGCAGTTCTTCGTCAACTTCTGCAATTTCTATCAACGTTTTATAAAAAACTTTTCGAAAATTGTTCATTCTTTGATTCAACTAACTTAAAAAAAGATGATATTTGAATGAAATTAAGCTTTTTAAATGATCTTTGATCATATAAAGAAATGAATGACTAAAGTTTCTATTCTTCATCATTTTGATCAGAATAAAGAGATTATTCTTGAAATAAACTCATTCAACTACGTCAATGATGACATACTTTCTTAGTATGATGACGAAGAAATATTGTATTCAATGATTTACTACAGCAAGAATCTGAGTCTCGCTGAGTGCAATTATGAGATTTATGACAAGAAATTACTAACAATCATTCGTGTTTTCAAGCATTGATAATCTGAGCTGAAATTGACTGAGCTACTCATTAAGATGTTCATTGATCATCAAGCTTTAACGTCATTAATGAAAGATAAAGAGCTAAGTAAATGTTAAATGTGTTAAGTATAAAAGCTCATTGACTTCAACTTTAAAATCATGTATTGCTCAGATAAACAAAACATCAAAGTCAATGCATTGACTCGTCAAGTCAATTCAGTTTCTAGAAGTCTTGAGAATGAATGATGTTGCTATCAGCAAACTACAATTCTTACATCAAATTGAATGAAAATTGCTGATTTAAAGAAGAACATTAATGAATCAATTTATAAACAGATTCTTAAGACTAATGAAATCAACAAGAATTGTACGCTACTTCGCGAAGCAATAGCAAGAAATGAAGCTCAATATGAAGATACTAAATTAAGAGATTGTTGAGTTCAAAACGAAATACTATATCAAGATGATCTTTTATGAGTTCTCTTTAATGAGCATCTTCAAATGAAGTTAATTCAAAAAGTTTATTATCAATCTTTTATTGATTATTTCGAAATTCTCAGAACAATGAAGATCATAAGAAGATACTACTATTGATCTTCAATGCAAAAGATAATAGATTGATATATTTGAAACTGCTACATTTGTTAATGATCAAAGACTTTTCAAAATAAATTCAATGAACTACTACATTCTTTATTCATATTTGAACAGCAATAAAAGAACATAGTCATGAATTTCATCATCAACTTATCTCTTTCAGAAGACAAAAACATCATACTAACAGTGATATGTAAATTGATAAAGAAACAACATTATATTTCTTGCTTCACTGATGATGAGAGAATCACAGCAGAAAAAACAGCTGAGCTAATGCTTCAGTGAATATATTGAATATACAATTTACTCAATTTCATTGTTTCAGATCAAGATTCTCAATTTATCTTCATTTTATGAAAGTCGCTTTGCAAAAGACTAAACATTAATCTTCAACTCTTTACAGTTTATCACTCTCAGATCAATGATCAAAGTGAATGAATCAATCAAAACATTGAAAGATATCTTTGATTCTTCTGTTCATACATGCAGAATGACTGAGCTAAGTTACTACTCATGATCAAGTTCATTAACAATAATGCTTTGTTCTCAGTCATCTTCTTGATTTCTTTCTTTCTAAACAAAGACTTTCATTCTTGTATGAGCTTTGAATTCAATGTCATTGAATATGAAAGTTTCTGAAAACGCTTGCAGATGACTAAAGTCAAGAATATATTTGAACATATGAACAAAACACTGAAGTTTGCTCATAAGTCGCTAGTCAAAACATGAAAACAAATAATGAAACAAGTCAATAAGCATAGAAAAGAAGTTGATTATAAGATTAAATTAAAGATGTTTCTGAATGAAAGAAACATCATTACAGCGAGATCTTTCAAGAAGCTAAATGACAAAATGCTCAATTTTTTCATCAATTTAAATCTCATTGACTCTTTATATAAACTGAAATTATCAGAGTCTATGCATGTTCATAATGTATTTCATTCTGATTTACTTCGCTCTGTCATCAATGATTTCTTGTCTGATCAAAAGAATGAATTCTCAGATTCAATAGTGATAAACGATGAAGATGAGTGAAAAATCAATGATATATTGAATTTTCATTGATATCAAAGACGACTTCAGTATAAAGTCAAATGAAATGACTATGATAATGATCTCAATTGATACAACGTTGATAACAATGAATTTATGAATGTTCAGAAGATCATTGATGATTTTCATATTTAATACTTGAACAAATCACGCTAATCAACAATTCAATCAATCATGATTTAACAAATCTGAGCTTGTGAAATCATGATTGAGCAATCAATCAAGTCAAGCAGAAAATACATTCAAATGAACATGAATCGTCGAAGAAGAAAGATAATGTCATGATTCTAGTTTTATCAGACTTAATCTTTTAGTCTTGTCAGATTTATTCTTACTTCATCATCTTGACTAGTCTTTATTGAGTCTAGCGTTGACTGAGAAACACATATATGTAGTCAGCTTCTTTTCTGTAGCTATCTTTCTTTCTTAGCATTTATCTTCTAGTTAAATGACATTCATATGACTCGCTTTATGCTGATCTTTAACACAGTTGAAGAAATGATTTAAATCATGCTATGAAATGTTTATTGACTGCATAATCTACTCAGTTCTATTGTTTTGAACAAAGACTTTCAATTTATATCAACTATGTAAAAGAGTCTTTGCAAATGACTGAGAATCACAGTTAATTTATTCACAGTTTATCATTCTAAAATCAATGATTAATTGAAATGAGTCAATCAAAACATTGAACATAAACTTAGAATTTACTGCAATTACATGCAGAATAACTGAACTAAATGAATATTTATGATGAAATTCAACGACAATTTCAATATTTTCTCAATCACTTCAATGATTCTCTTTTACTTCAATAAAGAATTTCATCTTTGAATAAGTTTCAATTCAGATATGACTGACTATGAAACAACTTGTGAACGACTTGAAACTAGAAAGACAAATGATATTATCATTTGAATGAAAGAGCTACTGAGCTTCAATCATCAACAATTGAAAAAGATGAAGCTGATTATCAAAGTTCAGATCAATAAACATAAATGAAACATCACATATGAAGTAAATGACTGAGTTTAACTATCTTTCAGAAACATCAAGACAACAAGACTCTGCAAAGATTTGAAAGACAAACAGCTAGATTTCTATCAAATCACTGCTAAAGTGAGTACATTCTATCATCTTTATTTATTAATCAGCATGAAGCATCTGCATTTGATGTTCAGCTTAAAGTTACTACAATCATATTCAAAAGACTCTTTATCAAAACAGCATTCAGAATCACTCAGATTAATCACTATCAAAGACAATGAACATTGAGAAATAAATGATATATTGAACTTCAGATGCTATTGAGATCAAATACAGTACAAAGTCAAATGAAAAGATCTAGATAAAGATGACAAATGATGTTATGTCAATAAAGAAAAATTTGATGATTCAAAGAAAGTTTTGAATGAATTTCATAAGCTATATTCAAACAAATCACGCCAAATATTGAAATAATTATCAACAGAAGTGAGCAAATGAACTACATTCATGTGAACATGAATTTTCAAAGAGAAAAGTAATGTTACGAGTGTATCAAGACTGATTAAAGCTAGTCAATGATTTAGTTGAAATCTGATCTAGATCTGACTCAGATTTGACTCAAATATGACTCAACATTCTTTTTCTTTTTCAACACTCTTTTCTTTCATCAACATCTTATTCATCTACATCATTTTTTTTTCATGTCACAAATACATTTCTTTCAAGTTTAATGCAGTCTTTGAACATTACATAAATAGAAGCTTTTGTATCAATCTTCTTCTGTATTCTTAATATTCAGTTATAGCTATTTCTAAAAATCAAGCACTATCAATTCTGATCTTCATTGATTGTATCATTTAAATATGATCTCAACACTTTGTACTGTATTCGATCTCAATAGCATCTGAAGTTCAATATATCATTTATCTTTCAATGTTCATTATTTTTAATAGTGATTGATTTGAATGATTCTGAATGTTATTCTGATAGAAAGTTTTTTGAATATGATTATAGTAGCTTTGAGCTGAACATTGAATGCAAATACTTCATGCTGACTGATAAATGAAGATGATAGAAGATATTCACTTTAGTAATGATTTGATAAAGATTTAACTGTTTATCTTTCAAATCTTTGCAGAGTTTTGTTATCTTGACATTTTTGAAAAATAGTCAAACTCAGTCATTTACTTCATATGTGATGTTTCATTTATGTTTATTGATTTGAACTTCAATGATCAGCTTCATCTTTTTCAATTGTTGATGATCAAAGCTCAGTAACTCTTTCATTTAAATAACAATATCATTTGCTTTTTTAGCTTTAAGTCATTCATGAGTTATTTCATAGTTAGTTGTATCTGAATTGAAACTCATTCAAGAGTGAAATTCTTTATTAAAGTAAAAGAGAATCATTGAAGTGATTGAGAAAATATTAAAATTGTCGTTGAATTTCATCATAAATATTCATTTAATTTAATCATTTTGCATGTAATTGCAGTAGATTCTAAGTTTGCATTCAACATCTTGATTAACTTGTTTCAATTGATTATCAATTTCAAAATGATAAACTGTGAATAAATTAGCTGTGATTCTCAGTCACTTGCAAAGACTTTTTCACATAGTTGATATAAATTGAAAGTCTCTGTTTGAAACAATAGAATTGAGTAGATCATGCAGTCAATAAATGTTTCATAGCATGATTCAAATCATTTCTTCAACTGAAATGTCATCATCTTTTCAATGACAGAGAACATAGTGATATTCTTTGATGAAACAACATATAATTGTGCAAATGATGTTATAGTCTTCTGACAGAAATAGTTTAGTGATGAAGTTCATAACTATATCTTTTCAGCATTTCTGTGAAATTGAGAAAGAATGATGAAGTTTATTAATGCTATTTTTAGAAACTTTGCTTCGCTGACAAGCATGATAGTTTTGAATGTATCATCAAATAGTAGCTTAATGATCTGATCAATAGTAGAAATGCTGAACTAGATTAATGATTCATTTATTATCAAGATAAGAGATTGAAGATTGATCATGCACTTCTTGTAATAATTTCATGTGCATGTTCTCAGAAACTCACAGTAGATCTTTTCTAAATAGAATGTCATCAATGATTTTGCAGTTCTTCAATTTAATGATATGAAATTTAAGCTTATTGTCATTCATAACTTGTTTATATTTGCTGCAGAACTCATCTGTTTAATTAATCATACATACTCATTAATAGAAATTTGCTTTTGATTTAATAGATAAAATATCAACTTTATCAAAAATCAAAATAGTTTGAAAATGATTTTCAAGATGCTGAGTTAATTCAGAAACATTCATTAAAAATATTCTGATTAAAACATTGACTTTAATGTTTATTTTGCCTGACTTAAAAATGATCTGAAAGTTGAACTTTGATAGAATGTTCAGATAGTTAACTTATCATCGACTTGACTGTTTGTTTTTCATGAAAATCTTCAAAGTCTGATGATTGATAAACATTTAAATGAGTAGTTCAATGCATTTTAATTCAAGTCATCAGTGTTCAAAGCATTAAATAATGACTAGTAATTTCTTGTTATAAATGTGATAATTGATTTCAGCGAAAATCATGCTTTTGCTATAGAAAATCATTGAATGAAAAACTCTCTTATCATTATACTGAGATAGTATTTCATCTTTTACATAGTTTGAAGCATTTATTTTCAGAATAGCTTGTCATTTGAGATTAAAGTTGTTAAAGATTTGTCTAGAGTGAGTCAGATAAAAGTGTCATTTAACTAGAAGATAAATGCTAAGAAAGAAAGATAGTTACAGAAAAGAAGCTGACTACATATATGTGTTTCTCAGTCAACGCTAGACTCAATAAAGACTAGTCAAGATGATGAAGCAAGAATAAATCTGACAAGACTAAAAGATTAAGTTTGATAAAACTAGAATCATGACATTATCTTTCTTCTTCGACGATTCATGTTCACATGAATGTATTTTCTGCTTGACTTGATTGATTGCTCAATCATGATTTCACAGACTCAGATCTGTTAAATCGTGATTGATTAAATTGTTAATTAGTGCAATTTGTTCAAGTATTAAATATGAAAATCATTAATGATCTTCTGAGTGTTCATAAATTCATCATCATCAGCGTTGTATCAATTGAAATCATTGTCATAATCATTTCATTTGACTTTATACTGAAGCTGTCTTTGATATCGACGAAAATTCAATATATCATTAATTTTTCACTTATTTTCATCATTTATCACTATTGAATCTGAGAATTCATTCTTTTGATCAGACAAGAAGTCATTAACGACAGAGCAAAGCAGATCAGAATGAAATACATCATGAACATGCATAGACTTTGATAATTTCAGTTTATATGAAGAGTCAACGAAATTTAAATTAATGAAAAAATCAATCATTTTATCATTTAACTTCTTGAAAGATTTCGCTGTAACAATGTTTCTTTCATTCAGAAACATCTTTGATTCAATGTTATAATTAACTTCTTTTCTATGTTTATTGACTTGTTTCATCATTTGTTCTCATGTTTTGACTAGTGACTCATGAGCAAACTTCAGTGTTTTATTCATATGTTCAGATATATTCTGAACTTTAGTCATCTGTAAGCATTCATGAAAACTTTCATATTCAATGACATTGAGTTCAAAGCTAATACAAGAATGAAAGTCTTTGTTTAGAAAGAAAGAAATTAAGAAGATGATTGAGAACAGAGCATTATTGTCAATGAACTCAATTATGAGTAGTAGCTTAGCTCAGTCATTCTGCATATATGAACAAAAGAATCAAAGATATTTTTTAACATTTTGATTAACTTGTTCACTTTGATCATTAATTTGAGAATGATAAACTATGAAGAGTCAAAGATTAATGTTTAGTCTTTTGCAAAGTGACTTTCATAAAATGAAGATAAATTGAGAGACTTGATTCAAAACAATGAAATCAAGTAAATCATGTATTTGATATATTCATTAAAGCATTAGCTCAGCTGTTTCTTCTGCTGTGATTTTCTTATCATCAGTGAAGCAAGAAATATAATGTCATTTCTTTGTCAGTTTACATATCACTGTTAGTATGATGTTTTTGTCTTTCAAAAAAGATAAGTTGATGATGAAATTCATGACTATGTTCTTTCATTGCTGTTCAAGTATGAGTAAAGAATGTAGTAGTTTATTGAATTTATTTCAAGAAGTCTTTGATTGCTGACAAATGTAGCAGTTTTGAATATATTGATTTATTATCTTTCACATTGAAAATTAATAGTAATATCTTCTTATGATCTTCATCGTTCTGAGAATTTCAAAATGATCAATAAAAGATTGATCATGAACTTCTTGAATTAACTTCATTTGAAGATGCTCATCAAAGAAAACTTATAGAAAATCATCTCAATATAGTATTTCATTCTGAACTCAATAATCTCTTAATTTAGTATCTTTGTATTGAGCTTCATCTTTTAATATGACTTCATGAAGTAAAATACAATTCTCATTGATTCTGTTAGCTTCTAGAATCAATCAATAAATTGATTCATCATTCTCTTTCTTTTTTAAATCAACAATTTTCATTCAATTCAACATGAAAATTGTAGTTTGCTGATAGTGACATCATTCATTTTGAGATCTTTAGAAACTGAATCAACTTAACGAGTCAATGCATTGACTTTAATGTTTTATTTATCTGAGCGATACATGATTTTGAAGTTGAAGTCAATGAGCTTTTGTATTCAATGCATTTAACGTTTACTTAGCTTTTTATCTTTCATTAATGACATTAAAGCTTGATGATCAATGAACATCTTGATGAGTAATTCAGTTAATTTCAGCTTAAGTTGTCAATGCTTGAAGACATGAATGATTGTTAATAATTTCTTGTCATAGATCTTGTAATTGCACTCAGCAAGACTCAGATTCTTGCTGTAGTAAATCATTGAATGCAATGTTTCTTCATCGTCATACTGAGAAAGTATATCATCATTGACGTAGTTGAATGAGTCTGTTTCAAGAATAGTCTTTTTATTCTGATCAAAATGACGAAGAATAAAGACTTTAATCATTTATTTCTTCATATGATCAAAGATCATTTGACAAGCTTAATCTCATTCAAATATCATCTCTTTTTAAGTTAGTTGAATCAAAGAATGAATAATCTTCAAAAAGTTTTTTATAAAACGTTGATAGAAATTGCAAAATTTGATGAAGAACTGCATCTGAGTGAGATTTGTAGAAGTAGATCATTCAACTACTGCTTGTACTTTTCTGAGATTCATCTTTAGTTCTTCAATAAATAGCAATAGTTTCAGAAAGAAGATCTTTTGAACATGAAACTTGCATTTGTTTATATTCATCTGAAGATCAATCTCTTGTAGTTTATGTAGAACTAATTGTATGTGCTACTTATGTTTCTTCAGTGTTTTGCTGTAAATGATAATGTCATTTAGATAAATCTGACAAAACTGATGAAGATAGTTAAATAGCACATCGTTCATATAGTGTTGATAGAAAGTCAAGTCGTTGATTAATTCAAAAGACATCACATGATATTTGTAGAAATCAAAAAAGATAATAAAAATAGTCAAATCTTCGCTGTTTGAATGCATACATAGTTTGTTGAAAATGACAATGATGTTCAATTAAGTCAGATACTTGCTATCTTGAATACAAGCGAGAGTTTCGTTTATTAGCAATAAGAGATAGCAATCTCGTTTGATTAAAGCATTAAGCTTTCTGTAGTTTATACAGAAATACAAGCTATCGTCTTTCTTTTCGATGAATAGTATGAGCGAAGCGTATAAAGTTGAGCTAAAAGATATGAAGTCTTTATTCAGATGCTTAATCAGATAATTCTTCATCTTTTGAAGCTTGTAATCAGACATATGATAGAAACAACTTCAAGAAAATGTTCTCTTGTCAATCAACTCAATTTTATGATCATAGAAATAATGAGAAGATAGTTGATCAATAATCACTCAATCAAACACGTTTAGATAGTCATGATATTTTAAAGAAAGCTTAGCTTTGACTTCTTTCAGAGTTTCTTCATATGAAAGCTCTTATAAATTTATGTTCTCTGATTTATTTTTAGCTGTTTTTAGAAGTTGATCGATTTTCGTGATGATGATCACGAAAGTAGTCATATTCAATCATTTGACTAGTGATTTATATGCTGCAATCTTTATCATTACTATGTTCATTGAATTGAAAGGCGAAAACTTAATTGAATTAAATGATTTCATGATTTTACTGAATGAAGATGACTTTTCGCTGAGTCAAGTGATAACAGAAGAGATAAATCTCTTTAATATTTGAGTAGAAGTTGAACTCTTCTGTTCTATCATGATTTTCTTGCTCAAAAGAACAGTTGAATGAGCTTTAATAAAAGCTTAAATATGAGCTTCGAAACTAGAAAATTGAAGATGATCGTCTTTCATATCAATAGTCATCTCAATCTTGTTCATTTATGTTTTTTCAAGAATTATCTGATGTTGATCTAATTGAGTGATCAGCATAAAGACGAAATGTTTCATATGATCTTGAACAGTTAGATTCAAATAAATTGCATAAGTAATGAGCTTTTTTGCATAATGATCATTGAATTCTCTTATTGATTTGAACTTAATTAAAGATAAAGATTCAATTTGCAAATGATCACAAACATTCTGCGTGATTAATTCATCAATGAATGAATAGTCAGCTGCTTCAATGTCAATCAATGACTTTAATGAGTAACTAATTTCATTGCTAAATAATACATATTCAGTAGTTAAAGATTTCAAAGCAAAGAAATCATTTAAGCTGCTCATTGTTGAAGAAATTAACACATCTTTCATCATGTCTTTGATGAAAGTCACTAGTTTTTTGTCTCATTCTTTGATTTCTCTGTAAATAATTTCTTCTCTTCTTTTAACATGATGATCTCATTAAGACAAGAGATGAATGCACAAGATGTTAAAGTACTAGTTTTCAGCTAAAAGCAGTTCTTTGAAAGATGATTCAATACTTTGTAGTTAAAGCAGATAATTGACATTCTTGATCATTCAGATTCAAGAGTGAAAAAAGTAGTGAGTTGAACATAGTTAGTAGTTAAGATTGATATCAATGAAGAAACAAAACGTTTTTTTGAAGCTATTATTGATTTGACTGTTCATTGCTCATCATGTAGCTGATAATTGACTTGTTGTTTATTATTTACATCTTGAAGAAAGATCTTGAGCTTATCAAGTGAGCTAAACTTTATGAGACAAACTAATAACACGTTTTGAAAATGATTGTTGATTTTATTCTGAATGTCGTTCATCAAAGTGATATCATCGTAGTTCAGAAAGTTGAATATTCTAGTGAATTTTGAATAAAAAGAGCTGAAAAACTTGTTGAGCTGCTTTAAAGCAACATATTCATGATGACACTTTTGAATCAGATTCTGATCTTTGTAAATTTCTTTCAAATGTTTTAGTAACTTTGATAGTAATTAATAAAGTGAGAAAGCATCAACATGATGCTTTGCATAAATTTGCTGATCAGCATTGTTTTCTAGTTTGAAAATCACATAAACAATATAAATCTTTTCAGTAGAATAATGATTTGCGTTGACATCAAGCTTGTTAACTATTTTGATGTTTCATGTCTCTCAGATAGAATCATCTGTTTCAATGAAGATGAGTGAATTTGAAAGCTTAATGAACTTGTGATGATTATTTTAATTTTCATTATCAGATAGAGTAGAAAATTCTTGTTGAGAGCGAGCTTCTTTCTGATTGACTCGTTGCTCAGCTGACTGAGTATCTTGATGAGACATAAATTGATCAGCTTGACGTTGTTTCATTCTGAAGTTCAATCACTCATCTTGTAACTGATTGATCTTTTTCTCTAGCTCATTGTTCTTATCAAAAGTGACTTCTAATTAGTTCACTCTCTTTTTATGATCATCATGTACAAGAAATCAATGTTCATTAAGTTGTAAAGTCAAGTCTTGCTGACTTTAAAGCTCATTCAGCATATTAATGACTTTGCTGAGTTGATTACTGACTCAATGAAACAGTTGTTCTTCAATGTTTATGTTTCATGCAATGACAGCTTTCTTAACTTCAATTAAAGCATCAATGAGTAAAAGTGAAACTTTTCTATTGACAGTACTTTTAAGCAGATGAGTTGTTCAAAGCTTAACTGACTTGACATCATGTATCATGATGAAAGAAAATAAAAGTTGTTGAGATAAAAGTAAATGAAAGATTGATGTTTTGAATTGATGTTTTTTAATGAGTGAAAATTCAAAGAATTTCTTGTGAATTTCAAATAATAATTGAATGCTTTATTCAAAGAATTTCTTGCAAATAGAATAATGAAAATGAGTGTAGAATTGAAGAATTTCTTGCAATTTAAAATCATGATGCAAATTTGAAGAATCTCTTGCAAATTTTCCTTACTGAATAAATTGTTTCATATCATTTATTCATTGATAGAAGAGTAAATGATAAGCATTTATCTAATGTTAGAGATCTGTCTAGAGTGAGTCAGATAAAGATGTTATTTAACTAAAAGATAAATGCTAAGAAAGAAAGATAGCTACAAAAAAGAAGCTGACTACATATATGTGTTTCTCAGTTGATGCTAGACTCAATAGAGACTAGTTAAAATGACGAAGCGAGAATAAATTTGACAAGACTAGAATCATGACAAAAGTGATGAAGTATTGAGACTGAGTTAACTTGTTTCTTTAAATTATCAAAGACTTGAACATAAATTTCATTTTAAACAAAAATGTGTTCTTTTTAATTAACTGAGTGAATGATTTAACTAGCTTCAAGAAGTTCTTAATAAAATGATGATAAAAGTTAATAAATCTTACGAAGCTCTGAATTTCTTTTAGATTGATTGAAGTAATTCAGCTGATTATGATTGTCATCTTGTTAAGATTTATACAAAGATTTAATTTTAATACAATGACTTTTAGAAAGATAGTCTTTTCTACATTGAATTTGCACTTTTGAATATTCATTTACAGTTCAGCTTCATGCAGTCAACTCAATACTAGTTTGACATGATCTTTATGTTTCTTTCTCATTTTGCTATAAATAAGAATCTCATCTAGATAAACTTGACAAAAGTCGTTCAGAAAGTTTCATAAAACATCATTCATATATTGCTGAAAGAAGATTAATTCATTAGTCAGTTCAAATGATAACATTTTATATTTATATGCTTTTAAAGCAATGATAAAAGTGATGTAATTCTCATTATCAAAATGCATTCAAAGTTTGTTGAATGTTAATATAATGTTCAATTTAGTCAGATGATTGTAATTCACTATTTTATCAATGATTTCATTTATCAACAATAAAAAATATCTATTTCTTTTAAAAATGACATTTAGCTTTCAATAGTTCATGCAGAATCAAAGATCTTCATTTTCTTTAAGAACAAATAAAACAGAAAAGAAATAAAGAGTCTGACTAAAAGTGATAAATTTCTTCAACAGATTCTCGTTTAAATACTTCTTTACTTTCAGAAGTTTGACAAAAAACATTTAATAAACTCAACAATGAAAGAGCATTAAATTACTGATGAGTTTGATTTTATGATCATAAAAGTAATGAGAGAGTAGTTTATTCAATTGAACTCAATCAAAAACATTTAAAAACTCATGATATTTTAATGACAGCTTTGCTTTAATATCTTTCAAATTCTGAGTTGTTTCATTGATTAAAGAGATGTTTAAAGCGTTTAAATTGCACTGAGTATTGTACATAACTTTTCTATTGATGTTCATCATGAATAAAGCAAAGACTTTGATCTTATTCTTCTTTGAACAATTCAATAATGTTTTAAATGAAGCAATGTTTATGTTTTGAATCAAGAATGATTCTTTTTGAGCAGTGATTAAAACAAGTTGTTTGAGCATTGTAGAGACTTTAGTCTGAGTGATTGAAGAGAGCGAAAGTAATTGCAATCAACTTGAGTGCTTTAAATTGAGAGAAATCAAAAAAATCGAAATAAAAGTATTCAATTAATTCAAAAAAACAATGATGTTGTTTTGCATATTCAGTAATATTTCGTTTTTATTCATTCAGAGCTTACTCAATATGACTTTATAATGATTGATATCAACTATTAACATTGATACAGTCAATTTCTTATGACTTTCAATGATGAGATTGAATAGAATTTTATGAGTGATGATCTTCTTAAATATCTTCTCATCATAATCTCTTATTAGCTTCTCTTTTATCAATGATATAGATTGAATTTTCAGTTTCTTGCATACTTTATCAACTAGATTGAAATGTATGATCATGTAAATGACTGAATCACTGTCTATTAAAGAATGAAGACTGAAAGATCATTTCTGAGAGATGAGATGAGCATTAATTAGAAATGACTTTTCAAAGTAATTTTCTTTCAATAGAATTTCATCTAGTTTGCACAAAGATATAATCTCTATCTCTTTAATGACTTTTGAAAAGATGACTAGTTTTTTTAATTGAAATTTGAATCAAAATCAAAGCAATCATATTCTTTGTTCACTGCATTAATTTTAGTAGATTGATCAAGACACTCTTTAAAGCTATGATCTGATTTATGACATATGAAACAGATTTCAACTAGAATGTTTGCTTTCTTAATGTTAGTTAAAATTACGTCACGTGATTTTGACTGATCAAACTTTGAATGATCAACTGATTAAATGATAATAGTCACTTTATAAAAGATAGTTTTTGAAAAATCTTTAATGCATTTGAGCTTGTTCTTGATCTTTCAAATGACTCGCTGATCATTATTTAAATAAATCAGATAAAAATGAATTTTCTTTAAAGAATCAGATTGAACTAGTTAATTTACTTAAATAAATCAAAGATGAAAGTTGATTTTATCTTTCAGATCAATGATCAGTTGCTTTTCGTGATAGTTTAGATAGAAAGATAGATGTTGAAACTGAGTATAAAATTCATTGAATTTCTTGAATTCTTGAAGCAAGTTGTAGTATTTTCTATGAAAGTTGACTTTCTTATTTGAATCATTGAACAACTGAGCTAGCTCTTTCAAAAAATCTTCAATGATTCTATAAATATTAACACAGTCACGTTCACATTTAACTTGAGTGATCTCAGCTGCATCTGTCACGATTCTAGTCTTGTCAGACTCAGTTTTCTAGTTTTGTCGGATTTATTCTCACTTCGTCATCTTGACTAGTCTTTATTGAGTCTAGCATTGACTGAGAAATACATATATGTAGTCAGCTTCTTTTCTGTAACTATCTTTCTTTCTTAGCATTTATCTATTAGTTAAATGACATTCATATGACTCGCTTTATGCTGATCTTTAACATTAGATAAATGCTCATTATTTACTCTGCTATCAATGAATAAATAATATGAAACAATCTATTCAGTAAGAAAAATTTGCAAGAAATTCTTCAAATTTGCATCATCATTTTAGATTGCAAAAGATTCTTCAATTCTACACTTATTTTCATCATTCTATTTGCAAGAAATTCTTTGAATAAAGCATTTAATTATTATTTGAAATTTACAAGAAATTCTTTAAATTTTCACTCATCAAAAAACATCAATTCAAAACATCAATTTCTTATTTACTTTTATCTTAACAACTTCTATTTTCTTTCATCATGATACATGATGTTGAGTCAGTTGAGCTTTGAACAACTCATCTGCTTAGAAGCATTGTCAGTAGAAAAGTTTCACTTCTACTCATTAATGCTTCAGTTGAAGTTGAGAAAGCTATCATTGCATGAAACATAAACATTAAAGAACAACTGTTTCATTGAATCAGCAATTAATTCAACAAAGTCATCAATATGCTGAATAAGTTTTGAAGTTAATGAAACTTGATTTTACAACTCAATGAACATTGACTTCTTGTACAAGATGATCACAAAAAGAGAGTGAAACAACTAAAAGTCACTTTTGATAAAAATGATGAGTTAAAGAAAAAGATCAATCAGTTACAAGATGAGTGATTGAACTTCAGAGCAAAACAACATTAAGCTGATCAATTTATGTCTTGTCAAGATACTCAGTCAGTTGAGTAACAAGTCAATCAGAAAGAAGCTTACTTTCAACAAGAATCTTCTACTTTATTTGATAATGAGAATGATTATCACAAGTTCATTAAGCTTTCAAATTCACTCATCTTCATTGAAACAAATAATTCTATTTGAAAGACATGAAACATTAAAATAGCTGACAAGCTCAATGTTAATGTGAATCATTACTCTACTGAAAAGATTTGTATTGTCTATGTGATTTTCAGACTAAAAGATGATGCTGATCAGCAAATTTATGCAAAGCATCATGTTGATGCTTTTTCATTCTATCAATCATTATTAAAGCTATTAAAACATTTGAAAGAAATTTACAAAGATCAGAATCTAATTCAAAAATGTCATTGCAAATACATTGCTCTGAAGCAACTTAACAAGCTCTTCAGCTCTTTCTATTCAAAATTCACTAAAATATTCAGCTTTCTGAACTACAATGATATCACTTTGATGAACGACATTCAGAATAAAATCAACAATCATTTTCAGAATGCGTTGTCAATTTATCTTATAAAGTTTAACTCACTTAATAAGCTTAAGATCTTTCTTTAAGATGTGAATAATAAACAACAAGTCAATTATTAACTACGTGATGAGCAATGAACAGTTAAATCAATAGCAGCTTTGAAAAAACGTTTTATTTCTTCGTCAACATCAATCTTAACTATTAGTTATGTTTAATTCACTACTTTTTTCATTCTTGAATCTGAATGATCAAGAATGTTAATCATCTACTTCAACTGCAAAGTATTGAGTCATCTTTTAAAGAATTGCTCTCAGCTGAAAACTAGTATTTCAACATCTCATGCATTCATCTCTTGTCTCAATGAGATCATCATGTCAAAAGAAGAGAAGAAATTATTTACAGAGAAATCAAAGAATGAGACAAAAAACTAGTGACTTTCATCAAAGACGTGATGAAAGATGTGTTAATTTCTTTAATAATGAGCAGTTCAAATGATTTCTTTGCTTCAAAATCTTTGACTACTGAATGTGTATTATTTAGTAATGAAATTAATTACTCATTAAAAACATTGATTGACATTGAAGCAGCTGACTATTCATTCATTAATGAATTAATCACGCAGAATGTTTATGATCATTTGAAAATTGAATCTTTATCTTTAATCAAGCTCAAATCAATAAGAAAATTCGATAATCATTATGCAAAAAAGCTCATTACTCATGCAATTTATTTAAATCTGACTGTTTAAGATCATATAATTGATACAACTTTTATGTTGATCACTTAATTAAATCAACATCAAATGATTCTTGAAAAAACATGAATGAACAAAATCAATCTAGTAATTGATATGCAAATTGATTCTCTTCAATTTTCGAATTTCACTTCTAGTCAGAAATCAATTGTTCTACTCTCAAACAATAAAACAATCACGAAACAGAAGAGTTTAACTTTCACTTAAATACTAAAGAAATTTATCTTTTTTGTCATCACTCAACTCAGCGAGAAATCATCTTCATTCAGTAAAATCATAAAATCATTTAATTCAGTTAACTTCGCTTCATCTTTCAATTCAATGAACATAGCAATGATAAAGACTGCAGCATATAAATCACTAGTCAAACGATTGAATGTGACTACTTTTGCAATCATCATCATGAAAATTGATCGACTTCTAAAAACAGCTAGAAATAAACTCAAAGATGTAAATTTACAAGAGCTTTCACATGAAAAAATCTTGAAAGAAGTCAAAGCTAAGCTTTCTGTGAAATATCATAACTATCTAGACATGTTTAATTGAGTGATGACTAATTAACTATTCTTTCATTGTTTCTATGATCATAAAATTGAGTTGATCGACAAGAAAACATTTTCTTGAAGTCGTTTCTATCATATGTCTGATTACAAGCTTCAAAAGATGAAGAATTATCTGATTAAGCATCTGAATAAAGACTTCATATCGTTTAGCTCAACTTCATACGCTTCGCTCATACTATTCATCGAAAAGAAAGATGATAGCTTGTATTTCTGTATAAACTACAGAAAGCTTAATGCTTTAATCAAACGAGATTGCTATCTCTTATTGCTAATAAACGAAACTCTCGCTTGTATTCAAGATAGCAAGTATCTGACTTAATTGAACATCATTGTCATTTTCAACAAACTATGTATGCATTCAAACAGCGAAGATTTGACTATTTTTATTATCTTTTTTGATTTCTACAAATATCATGTGATGTCTTTTGAATTAATCAACGACTTGACTTTCTATCAACACTATATGAACGATGTGCTATTTAACTATCTTCATCAGTTTTGTCAGATTTATCTAAATGACATTATCATCTACAGCAAAACACTGAAGAAACATAAGCAATACATATGATTGATTCTACATAAACTACAAGAGACTGATCTTTAGATGAATATAAACAAGTGCAAGTTTCATGTTCAGAAAATTTTCTTTCTGAGACTATTACTATTCATTGAAGAACTAAAGATGAATCTCAGAAAAGTACAAGCAGTAGTTGAATGATCTACTTTTACAAATCTCACTCAGATGCAGTTCTTTGTCAACTTTTACAACTTCTATCAACGTTTTATAAAGAACTTTTCAAAGATTATTCATTCTCTGATTCAGCTAACTCAAAAAGAGATGATATTTGAATGAAATCAAGCTTGTCAAATGATCTTTGATCATATGAAGAAACAAATGACTGAAATCTCTATTCTTCGTCATTTTGATCAAAATAGAAAAACTATTCTTGAAATAAACTCATTCAACTATGTCAACAATGATATACTTTCTCAGTATGATGATGAAGAAACATTGTATTTAATGATTTACTATAGCAAGAATCTGAGCTTCATTGAGTGCAATTACAAGATTTATGACAAGAAATTACTAACAATCATTTGAGTCTTTAAGCATTGATAATTTGAGCTGAAATTAACTGAACTACTCATCAAGATGTTCATTGATCATTAAGCTTTAATGTTATTAATGAAAGATAAAGAGTTAAATAAACGTTAAATGCGCTGAATACAAAAGCTTGTTGACTTCAACTTTAAAATCATGTATCGCTCATGTTAGAGATCGATCTAGAGCGAGTCATAGAGATGTCATTTAACTAATAGATAAATGCTAAGAAAGAAAAGTATCTACAGGAAAGAACTCGATTCTTATATGTGTGTTTCTCAGCTCTGTGCTAGACTCGATTAGAATGAAATCAGGCGAAGACTAGACGAAGAATAGACGAAGGCTAAAATCGTAACATTACTTTCTTTTCTTGACTATTCATGTTTGCATGAATGTTGTTTTCTAGTGCGCTTTTCTTGAATATCTGGTATGAAATTCATCAATCATCTCTTGAGCGTTCATAAACTCGTCGTCGTCAGCGTTATATCAGTTGAGATTGTTGTCATAGCTCTTTCATTTGACTCGATATTGAAGTCGTCTTCTATAGCGTCGAGAGTTCAGTATATCATCGATTTCTCATTCGTCTTCATCGTTTATCACTATTGATCTCGAAGATTCATTCTTTTAATCAGACAGAGAATCATCGACGACAGAACGAAGAAGCTCTGAATGAAATACGTCGTGTATACGCATAGTCTCTGATAGTTTCAACTTATAGAATGAGTCAACAGACTCAGTGATCTGAAATGAGTCGAGCATCTTGTCATTCAATTTTTTGAAAGATCTTGCTGTAACAATGTTTCGTTCGTTCAGAAACATCTTTGATTCGATCTCATAATTGATCTTCTTTCTATGCTTATTAGCTTGATTTATCATTTGTTTTCGTGTTTTGATCAGAGCTTCACGAGCGAAGATCAATGTCTTGTTCATTTGTTCAGATATATTCTTGGCTCAATTGATCTGCAAGCGTTCGCGAGTGCTTTCATACTCGATGATGTCAGGGTCAAAGCTCATACGAGAGTGAAAGTTCTTGTTCATGAAGAAGAAAGTCAAGAAGATGACTGAAGACAAGACGTTATTGTCGACAAACTCGATCATGAGTAGTCACTTGAATCAGTCGTTCTGCATGTACAAACAGAAGAAACGAAGATATCGCTCGACATTCTGATTGACTCGTTCGCTTTGACCGTCGATCTGAGAGTGATAGACGATGAACAATCGAAGAGAAATGCTCAGCCGTTTGCAAAGAAACTTTCAAAGAATGAAGATGAACTGAGAATCTCGATCGAATACAATGAAGCTGAGTAAATCGTGAGTTCGATATATTCATTGAAGCAACATTTCAGCTGTCTTTTCGACTGTGATATCTTCATCATCAATGATGCAAGAGATATAATGCCTTTCTTTTGACAATCTGCAGATGACAGTCAGAATAGCGTTATAGTTGTACGAATCAGATAGATCGATAATGAAGTTCATGACTATGTTCTGTCATCGCTGTTCAGATATAGATAGAGATTGAAGCAAGTCGTTTGATTTATTTCTTGATGTCTTTGAACGTTGACATATGTAGCAGTTTTGAATATATTGATCTATCGTTTTTCGCATAGAAGATCAATAGTAATTTCGCTTTATGATCTTCACTGTTCTAAGAATTTCAGGATGATCAATCGACGATTGATCATGTACCTCACGAATCAGATTCATTTGTAGAAGCTCGTTGAACAAAATTCATAGCTGACTATCATGATATAAGATTTCATTCTGAATTCGACAATTCTTCAATTTGATACCTTCATATTGTGCTTCGCCTCTTGCTAATGCTTCGCGAAGTAACGTACAATTCTCGTCAATTTCATTAGTCTTAAGAACCTGTTTATAGATTGATTGATCATTATTCTTCTCTAGATCAGCGATCTTCATTCGATTCAATGTTAGAATAGTAGTTCTTTGATATCGAATGCGTTCATCGTCGAAATCTCTAGGCACGAAGTCAGCTCGACGAGTTAATGCATCGATCTTAATGTTCTGTTTGTCAGATCGATACATTATCTTGAAGTTGAAGTCAGCTAGCTTCTAAACTCAGCGCATCTGTCGTCGACTCAGCTTCTTGTCTTTTATCAATGAGATGAGCGCTTGATGATCGATGAACATCTTGATAGAAATGTCGATCAGCTTCAGTTTGAGTCGTCAGTGTTCAAAAGCTCGAATTATGATCAGCAGTTCTTTATCATATATCTCGTAGTTGCATTCAGCAGAAGACATGTTCTTGCTATAGAAGACAATCGAATGTAGAACATCTTCGTCATCATATTGAAACAGAACTTCATCGTTGACGTAGTCAAATGAGTCAATTTCAAGAATGAAATCGCAAGTCTGATCAAAGTGACGAAGTATAGAAGTTTCAGTCATACGTATCTTCATGTGGTCGAATGCAGTTTGACAGACTTTGTTTCATTCAAATATGATCTTCTTTTGAATGAGTCGAATCATTGAATGAACAATCTTCGAAAAGTTCTTGATGAAGCGTCGATAGAAATTGCAGAAGTCAATGAAGAACTGTATCTGAGTGAGATTATTGAGTGTAGATCAATCAACGACTGCTTGCACCTTTCGTGAATTCATCTTAAGTCTCTCGATTGACATCAAAAGTTCTAAAAAGATGGTTTTCTGAACATGAAACTCGCATTTATCGATGTCTATCTGTAGATCAGCTTCTCGTAGTCTATTCAAGATCAATCGTACATGTTGCTTGTGTTTCTTCAAGATCTTGCTGTCGATAATAATGTCATCTAGATAGATCTGGCAAAACTGATGTAGATATTCAAACAATACGTCGTTCATATAGTGTTGATAGCACGTCGATTCGTTGATTAATTCGAAGAGCATTACATGATATTTGTATGAGTCGAAGAAGGTAATAAAGATAGTCAAATCTTCGCTACCTGAGTGCATGCGTAGCTTGTTGAACGCGACAATGATGTTCAATCGAGTCAGATACTTGCTTTCTTGTATACGAGCGAGAGTCTCGTCTATCAATGACAAAGAGTAGCGATCTCGTTTGATCAAAGCATTGAGCTTTCTGTAATCAACGCAGAAACGCAGACTTTCGTCTTTCTTTTCAGCGAACAAGATGAGCGAGACGTATGATGCGAAGCTGAAGAAAATGAATTCTTTGTTCAGATGTTTGATCAGGTATTTCTTTATCTTCTGAAGCTTGTGATCGAACATCTGATATAGTCTGCTTCGCGAGAGTGTTTCTTCATCGATCAACTCAATTTTGTGATTGTAGAAACGATGCGATGGTAGCTGATTGATCATTGCTCGATCGAAGACATCTAAATAGTCGTGATATTCAGAGAAAAGCTTGATCTTGACTTGCTCGAGAGCTTCAGCGTGAGAAAGCTCATGCAGATTCACTTCTTCAGACTTGTTTTCGACTGTAGTTATGAGTCAATCGATTTTCGAGACAATAACAGCAAAGATCTTGACGTCTGATCGTTTGACTAACATTCTATATGTCGCTGTCTCTATCATTGCTATGTTCATTGAACTGAAAGAGAATGAATTCAGACTGAACGTTGATTTAGAATTTTTGACGTTAGTTAAAGTCGCGTTGCGCGATTTTAACTGTTCAATTAGTTTAACTGACTTCTCATTGAACTGACTGAAAGAGAGTGATTTCAGACTAGGTTGAGATGTAGTGAAAGATCTCTTCAGTATATGAGTAAAAGTCAAACTCTTCTGCTTCGTGATTGTCTTGTTGCTTGTGAGTAGAACAATTGATTTATGATTAGAAATGAAATTCGAAAATCGAAGAGAATCGATTTGCATATCAATTACTAGGTCGATTTTGTTCATTCATGTTTTTTCGAGAATCATTTGATGTTGATCTAATCAAGTGATCAACATAGAAGCTGTGTCAATCGTATGATCTTGAACAGTCAGGTTTGAATAAATGACATGAGTAATGAGTCTCTTAGCATAATGATCATCAAATTCTCGAATTGACTTTGCTTTGATCAAAGTCAGAGATTTGATTTGCAACTGATCACAAACAATCTGCGCGATCACTTCATCAATGAACGAATAGTCAGCAGCTTCGATGTCTATCAATGACTTCAATGAGTAACTAGTTTCATTGCTAGAAAGTACACATTCAGTAATCAAAGATTCAGAAGCAAAAGAATCATCTGACATGCTCGTCGTTGAAGAAATTAACACATCTTTCATCGCGCCTTTGATGAAAGTCTCTAGTTTTTTGTCTCGCTATCTTTGAAAGAAGACATTTTCTCATTCTCTTTATTCTTCGAAATGACGATTTCATGTAAATGAGAAGTGAAAGCTCAAGAAGCAGAAGTGTTGATCTTGTTCTGAGAGCAGTTCTTTGACAAGTGACTTGAAGTCTTGCAAATATAGCAAACGATAGACGATCTGACTGACTCAGATGTAGAAAAGATAGTCGGCTTGATATATTCGATTATTGAAATCATCACTGCTGACAGAGAAGTAGCGCGCTTTTCAGATGCAACGATGACTTTGACGATGATCATGCGACGTTCGCTTCGAAGCTGATAATTGACTCGCTGTCTATTATTCACACTCTGAAGAAAGCTCTTGAGACGATGTAGAGTGGTAAAATCTTTCAAGCAAATCGATAGAGCATTCTGCAAGCGATTGTTGATCTTATTCTGAAGATCGTTCATCAGAGTGCGATCGTCGTATTCTAGATAGCTGAATAGCTTCATAAAGTCGAAATAGAAGACATTGAAAGACTTTTCTGCTTGTCTCAGAGCGTTGTACTTGCAACGACACTTTCGATTCTTATTCTGATCATCGTATATTTCTTTCAAATGCTCAAATAGCTCGTAGATCGAGATGTAAGAATGCGAAGCATCATGACGACGTCAAGCGAAGATATGCTCAGCAGCATCACCTTCTAGTCTAGATATCACATAGACAATACAGATATTCTTATTATCGAAGTGATCGACATTTGTCTGAAGCTTATCGTTCATCTTGATTCTTCAGCTGTTTCATGTCAATTCATCTTCATCAGTGAATATAAATGAGTTTGAAAACTTGAAGAACTTGTGATGATCATTATTGAATAGAGTGAACGACTCACGTCGAGTATGATTCTCGATAGATTGACGAGATAGAGATTTCGTAGACTGACGAGGTCAAGACTGATTCGCTGAACGCTGTTTCTTTTTTAGACTCAAGACTTTCTCTCGTAGATCAATGATAGTCTCTTCTTGAGTGTCTATTGTCATTTGATTGATCTCTAGCTCATTAAGTCTCTTGATGTGATCGACTTGAACATTGATTTATTGCTCGTTGAGTTTCAAAGTCATGTCTCGTTAATCTCTTAGCTCGATCAGCATCTTGATGATCTTGTCTGACTGATCAATAGCTCATTGACGAAGTTGTTGATTCATGTTGATGTTTCATGAGATAGCGACATTCTGAGGTTTCGTTGAAGCATCGACAGAAATAAGAAAAACTCGTCTATTAGCAGTGCTTCTAAGCAGACGAGCTGTTCATGACTTCACTGATTCAGAGTCGCGTGTCATTGTGAGAAAGGTAAGAATAGATTTGATTGTAGTTGATTTGATAAATTTGAGTAAATTTGAGTAAATTTGAAGATGTGTTTTGGTAAAAGTAATTCAAAGAATTTCTTACGAATTTTCTGAATAGAAGTAGATTATTTCGTATCATCTACACGTCGATAGCAGAGTAGTTGATTAGCATTTATCTACTGTTAGAGATCGACCTAGAGCGAGTCATAGAGATGTCATTTAACTAATAGATAAATGCTAAGAAAGAAAAGTATCTACAGAAAAGAACTCGATTCTTATATGTGTGTTTCTCAGCTCTGTGCTAGGCTCGATTAGAATGAAATCAGGCGAAGGCTAGACGAAGAATAGGCGAAGGCTAGAATCATAACAGCTCAGATAAATAAAACATCAAAGTCAATGCATTGACTCATTAAGTCAATTCAGTTTCTAGAAGCTTCAAGAATGAATGATGTTGCTATCAGCAAACTACAATTCTCACGTTGAATTGAATGAAAATTGCTGATTTAAAAAAACATTGATGAATCAATTTATAAACAAATTCTTGAAACTAATAAGATCAACAAGAATTGTATGCTACTTCGTAAAGTTGTATTAAAAGATGAAGCTCAATATGAAGATACTAAATTAAGAAATTGTTGAGTACAGAACAAAATACTATATTAAAATGATCTTCTATGAGTTCTCTTTAATGAGCATCTTCAAATGAAGTTAATTCAAGAAGTTCATGATCAATCTTTTATTAATCATTTCGAAATTCTCAGAACGATGAAAATCATAAGAAGATACTACTATTAATCTTCAATGTGAAAAACAATAAATTAATATATTTGAAACTGCTACATTTGTCAACAATCAAAAACTTCTCAAGATAAATTCAATGAACTACTACATTCTCTACTCATACTTGAACAGTAATGAAAGAACATAGTTATGAACTTCGTCATTGACTTATCTTTTTCAAAAGACAAAAACATCATACTAATAATGATATGTAAACTGATAAAGAAACAACATTATATTTCTTACTTCACTGATGATGAGAAAATCATAGCAGAAAAAACAGCTGAGCTAATGCTTCAGTGAATATATTGAATACATGATTTACTCAATTTCATTGTTTTGAATCGAGACTCTCAATTTATCTTCATTCAATGAAAGTCGCTTTGCAAAAGACTAAACATTAATCTTCAACTTTTTACAGTCTACTATTTTCAGATCAATGATCAAAGTGAATAAGTCAATTAGAATGTCAAAAGATATCTTCAATTCTTTTATTTATACATGCAGAATGACTGAGCTAAGCTACTACTCATGATTGAGTTCATCAACAATAATGCTTTGTTCTCAATCATCTTCTTGATCTCTTTCTTTTTAAACAAAGACTTTCATTCTTGTATGAGCTTTGAACTCAATGTCATCAAATATGAAAGTTCTTGTGAATGCTTGCAAATGACTAAAGTTAAGAATATATCTGAACATATGAATAAAACATTGAAGTTTGCTCGCAAGTTGCTAGTTAAAACATGAAAACAAATGATGAAACAAGTCAATAAGCATAAAAAAGAAGTTGATTACAAGATTGAATCAAAGATGTTTCTGAATGAAAGAAACATTGTTACAGCGAGATCTTTCAAGAAGCTAAATGATAAAATGCTCAATTCTTTCATCAATCTAAATCTTATCAACTCTTCATATAAACTGAAATTATCAGAGTTTATGCATATTCATGATGTATTTCATTCTAATCTGCTTCGCTCTGTCGTTGATGATTTTTTGTCTGATCAAAAGAATGAACTCTCAGATTCAATAGTGATAAATGATGAAGATGAATAAAAAATTAATGATATATTGAATTCTTGTTGATATCAAAGATGACTTCAGTATAAAGTCAAATGAAATGATTATGACAATGATCTCAATTGATACAACGCTGATGATGATGAATTTATGAACATTCAGAAGATCATTGATGATTTTCATATTTAATACTTAAACAAATCGCGCTAATTAACAATTCAATCAATTACGATTTAACAGATCTAAGTTTGTGAAATCATGATTGAGCAATTAATCAAGTTGAGCAGAAAATACATTCATGTGAATATGAATCATTGAAGAAAGAGAATAATATCATGATTCTAACTTTGTCAGACTTAATCTTCTAGTCTTGTCAGATTTATTCTCGCTTCGTCATCTTGACTAGTTTCTATTGAGTTTAACATCAACTGAGAAATACATATATGTAGTCAGCTTCTTTTCTGTAACTATCTTTCTTTCTTAGCATTTATCTATTAGTTAAATGACACTCATATGACTCGCTTTATGCTGATTTCTAACAGCATCATTGAATAATTTAAAATGTATATAGCTTAATTTAACTTGTTTATTAAAAAAGAGATTGACGTTGATCTTTAGTTTATTCTGAATTTTTTCGTATCAGTTCTTTTAAGTAGAGTTCTTTTCATCAGTAAACAGCAAAGAATCAGATATTTTTTGAGATCTAAAACGCTTAAAGTAAATGAAATCAGAAGAAGTGTTTTCTTTAGCTTGAAGTCTTGTTTTCAACTCTTTGATTTCATCTTCTTGTTGTTTATTTAACTTGTAGAGTCAATCTGTTTCTTCATTAAAAGCTAGACTTCAAGTCTTTCAAATTTCGTAAAACATGAAGAATATTATTATTTCAATGAATGATTTGTCATCTTCATGAATGAATGATGCAGCACTTGATAATTTTGATGAATCAGCATCAAAGATTTTAAAGAAGTGATTTTGAAATTCTTCAGAATGCTCTTTAGTAGACAAATGACTAAACATAATGAGATTTATTTGAAAAGAGAATTGAATGAATGATGATGCTTGATAATTTGAAGAAGAAAAACATATAAAATGATGTTTAATCTTCAACAAAGAAGATGAGATTTTGTTTGTTGATTTGATTAATTCTTTAGCAAACAACAAAGATTCTTTATCATTGAATTTATTGATTGATTTGATTCTTGAGCAATTCACGAAGATTTTTTATCATGATTCTCATAATTGAGTGAACTTTGCATACTTAATGAGCAATAAGTAGTCTAGCAATTCAAACAGTCTTGTCATTGATTTTATTCAATTCTTTAGTGTTGTTTTATCTTTTGATTGTTATTGATCATCAGATAAATGAATTTCTTTAAACTCATTCTATTTAAATGAGTATGTTGAATGAGTAATGAGATTAGTATCATGTAATTAACGAATTCTTAATATAATGTCAGAATCATGTTTAAATGATACAATCAATGAAAATCAGAATTGATAGTGCTTAATCTTTAGAAATAGCTATAACTGAATATTAAGAATACAGAAGAAAGTTAATATAAAAGCTTTTATTTATGTAATGTTCAAAGACTGCACTAAACTTGAAAGAAATGTGTTTGTGACACAAAAAGAAAATGATGTAAATGAACAAAATGTTGATGAAAGAAAAGAGTGTTAAGAAAGAAAAAGAATGTTGAGTCATATCTGAGTCAAATCTGAGTCAGATTTAGGTCAGATCTCAACTAAATCATTGACTAGTTCTAATCATTATGCAAAATACTCGCTAATGTGCATTGTAAATTGATTAGAACTTCAGTCTTGTTCAGTCTTATTAATCTTAATACGCTTGTAACATTATTTTTTTCTTCAAAAATTCATGTTTACATGAATGTAGTTTCTTTGCTTGCTTTTGTTGATAGTTATTTCGATATTTAGCGTGATTTGCTTGAATATAACTTATGAAATTCATTCAAAACTTTCTTTGAGTCATTGAATTTCTCTTTATCAACATAGTATCATTCGTTGTCTTTATTTAAATCTTTTCATTTGACTTTGTACTGTATTCAACCTTGATAGCGTCTGAAATTCAATATATCGTCTATTTTTCAATGTTCATCATTTTCAATAGTGATTGATCTGAGTGATTTTGAATGTTGTTCTGATAGAGAGTTTTCTGAATACAATTGTAGTAGCTTTGAGCTGAACATTAAATGTATATGCTTTATGCTTGTAGATAAATGAAGATCATAGAAAGTTTCAACTTTAACAATGATTGAGTAGAAATCTAGCTGTTTGTCTTTCAAATTCTTGCATGATTTCATGATTTTGACATTTCTGAAAGATAGTCAAATCTGATCATTTATCTTGTAAATGACATCTTGTTTATATTTATTAATCTGAGCTTCAATGATCAGCTTAGTCTTTTTCAATTGTTGACGATTGAAGTTCAGTAACTTTTTCATTCAAATGATAATATCATCTGCTTTTCTAGCTTCAATTCATTCATGAGTGATTTCATAGTCAGTTGTATCTGAATCAAAACTCATTCGAAAGTGAAATTCTTTATTGAAGTAGAAAGAAATCATTGAAATGATTGAGAATGTATTGACATTGTCACTGAACTCAATCATAAATATTCATTTAGCTTAATCATTCTGCATGTAATTACAGTAGATTCTGAGTTCGCGTTCAACGTCTTGATTGACTCGCTCTATTTAATCGTTGATCTCAGAATGATAAGCAGTGAATAGATTAGTGATAATTCATAGTTGCTTACAAAGACTCTTTTACATGATGAATACAAATTGAGAGTCTTTATTCAAAACAATAGAACTGAGTAAATCATGCAGTCAATAAACGTTTCATAGCATAATTTAGACTGTTTCTTCAACTGAAATGTCATTGTCTCTTCAATGACAGAAAACATAGTGACATTCTTTGAAAAGATGATATATGATTGTGCAAATAACGTTATAGTTCTTCAACAGAGATAGCTCAGTTATGAAGTTCATAACTATATCTTTTCATCGTTTTAGTGAGATAAACAAAGATTGATGAAGTTCATTGATTGCATCTTTAAAGACTTTGCTTCGTTAACAGATATGACAGTTTTGAATGTACTGTTTAATAGTAGCTCAATGATCTGATCAATAGTAGAAGCGCTGAACTAGATCAATAGTTCGTTTATTGTTAAGATGAAAGATGAAAGATTGATCATGCACTTCTTGTAGTAGTTTCATGTGCATGCTCTTGAAAACTCAAAGTAATCTTTTTCTAAATAGAATGTCATCAATAATTTCGCAATTCTTTATCTTAGTGCTATGAAGCTTAAGCTTGTTGTCATTTTTAGCTTGTTTATATTCATTGCAAAACTCATTTATTTGATTGACTAATTGTACTCTTTGATAAAGATTGACTTCTGATTTCGAATTTGCGCTCAATTTCAACTCAATAGGTAAAATATCAACTCTATCAAAGATAAGAATAGTTTGAAAACGATCTTTAAATCGTTTAGCTGATTCAGAGACGTTTGCTAAAGACATTTGAGTTAATGCATCGACTTTAGTGTTCACTTTGCCTGATTTAAAGATGATCTGAAAATTGAACTTTGATAGAATGTTCAGATAGTTGACTTGACATTGACTCAGCTGTTTGTTTTTCATGAAGATCTTCAAAGCTTGATGATTAATGAATATCTGAATAAGTAATTCAGTACATTTCAGTTCAAGTCATCAATGTTCAAAACAGCGAATAATGATCAGCAATTTCTTGTCATAGATATGATAGTTGATTTCAGCGAAAATCATGCTTTTGCTGTAGAAGATCATCAAGTGAAGTACATTCTCATCATTGTACTGAGACAGTATTTCATCTTTTACATAGTTCAATGCATTGATTTTCAAAATAGTCTGATGTTTGAGATTGAAATATAGAAGAACTGAAGCGAAACTAATCTGTTTCTTCATATTTCTGAAAGCTTGAACGCAGACTTTGTTTTAAACAAAAGACATGTTTTTTCTAGTCAATTAAGTGAATGATTTAACTAGTTTGAAGAAGTTTCTAATGAAATGATGATAGAAGTTCACAAATTTCACGAAGCTCTGAATTTCTTTCAAATTGATCAAAGTAGTTCAGTTGACTATGACAATCATCTTGCTTGAATTCATGCAAAGACTTTGTTCTGATACAATGACTTCTAGAAAGACTATTTCTTCTACATTGAATTTGCACTTTTAAATATTCATCTGCAGTTCAGCTTCATGTAGTCAACTTAATACTAGTTTAACATGATCTTTATGTTTCTTTCTTGTTTTGCTATAGATGAGAATGTCATCTAGATAGACTTGACAAAAGTCGTTCAGAAAGTTTCATAAAATGTCATTTATATATTGCTGAAAGAAGATCGATTCATTAGTTAGTTCAAATGATAGCACTTTGTATTTATATGCTTCTAAAGCAGTGATAAAAATGATGTAATTCTCACTATCAAGATGCATTCAAAGTTTGTTGAATGCTGATATAATGTTCAATTTAGTCAGATACTTGCAACTCACTATTTTATCAATGATCTCATCTATCAATGATAGAGAATATTTATTTCTTTTGAAAATGACATTTAGTTTTTGATAGTTCATGCAGAATTGAAGATCTTCATTTGCTTTGAGAATGAATAAAATGAGAAAAGAATAGAAAGTCTGACTGAAAGTGATGAATCTCTTCAACAAGTTCTCATTTAAGTACTTCTTTACTTTCAGAAGTTTGACAGAAAACATTCAATAAACTCAACAGTAAAAGAGCATTGAATCATTAATGAGTTCAATTTTATGATCATAGAAGCGATGAGAAGATAGTTTATTCAATTGAGCTCAATCAAAAACATTTAGAAACTCATGATAAATTGATAACAGCTTCGCTTTAATATCTTTCAAATTCTGAGCAGTTTCATTGATTGAAGAGACATTTAAAGCGTTCAAATCGCACTGAGTATTGTACGTGATTTCTTTATTGATGTTTCTTATGAATAAAGCAAAAACTTCAATCTTGTTCTTCTTTGAATGATTCAACAGCGTTTTGAATGAAGCAACATTTATGCTTTGAATTGAGAATGACTCTTTCTGAATCGTAGTTGAAACAGATCATTTGAGCATTCTAGAAATCTTTGACTGAGAGATAAAAGTAAACAAAGTTGATCATGATCAACTTGAATGCTTTGAATTGAGAGAAATTCAAAAAATCGAAATGAAAGTATCTAATTGATTCAAAAAAATGATGACGTTGATTTGCATATTTAGTAATATTTCATTTTTATTCATTCATGATTTTTCTAATATGACTTTGTGATGATTGATGTCAACTATCAACATAGAAACAGTCAATTTCTTATGACTTTCAATGATGAGATTCAATAGAATTTTATGAGTGATAGTTTTTTTTAAATATCTTTTCATTATATTCTTTTATTAACTTCTCTTTTGTCAGTGAAATAGATTAAATTCTCAGCTTTTTACATACTTTATTGACTAGATTGATATGTATGATCATATAGATGATTGAATCACTGTTTATCAAAGAGCGAAGATTGAATGATTCATTCTACAAGATGAGAAAAGCATTGACTAGAAACAACTTATCAAAGTAATTCTCTTTCAATAGAATTTTGTTTAGATTGCACAAAGATATAATCTTCACTTCAATGATTGTTAAAGAGATAACTAGTTTTTTGACTTGAACTCTGATTCAGTATTGAGTTTGAAATGATCATAGTTCTCATCAACTGCATTGACTTTAATAGATCAATTTAAGCATTCTCTGAAACTATGATCTGATTTGTGACATACAAAACAGATTTCAACTAAAACGTCTGCATTCTTGACGTTAGTCAAAACTGCGCTGCGCAACTTTGATCAGTCAGACTTTGAAGCAGAAGACTGAACAGCAATAATTGCTTTAAAAATGATGATTTTTGAATTATCATGTTTGAGTAGTTTGTTCTTGATCTTTCAAACTGCTCTATGTTCATTGTTCAAGCAAATCAGATAGTTTTGAATATCTGATAGCTTAATGAGCGACTTCATCTGAGCTGTTCAAAAGATTCAAAGACGAGAGTTTATTTTATTCTTTGAATCAATGACTAGTACATTCTTCTGATACTTTAGATAAATGTATAGTCGTTAAAACTGATTAAAGAAATCGCTGAATTTCTTTGATTCTTGAATCAGATTAATATATTTTCTACGATAGTTATCTTTTTTATCAGAGTCATGAAATGATTGAGCTAGTTTCTTTAGAAATTCATTGATAGTCAGATAAAGATTGTCACAGTTAAAATTACGTCTGACTTGAGTAACTTTGACAACGTCATCTGCTAGTTGAAAGTTAATGTAGCTCAGCTTGTAAAGTTCATTTGAAAAGATGTCAACGTTCATTGCTAGCTTTTTTCGTATGTCAAGAGATCAGTTCTTTCAAGTAGAGTTCTTTTCATCAGTGAACATTGAAGAATCGAGTATTTTATGATATTTAGATCGTTTGAAGTAGATGACAATCAAGAAAGCAGTGATGATTACATTGACTGTGATAGCAGTGAGAATTTGTAGTTTTGCTTTTAACTGTTGAATTTCGCTCTTATCTTGTTATTTCATCTTAACAAGATGATCTGTTTCTTTATTAAAATCATAAACACGTTTCTTTTATACTTTTATATCATTGAGTATAATAATTTCAGCATTTGATTCGTTGAAAGCAATGAATGAAGAAGCATGTTGTAAGTCAATGATAAAAGAGAAAGTTTATGAACGTGTTTTTTGCAAGAGATCAACGAAAGCTTTATCTTTATCAGATGTGTTCTTAAATATCATAGTGAAAAAGATGAGAATTGATTTGAACTGAATGAAGAATGAAGCTCAGTGATTTTATGAGAGAAGACGAATGTTTGTTCAACAAAGAAAATGTTTGTGAAAACAATTAATCTTAAAGCAATTCACGAAGATTCTTTATTGTAATTCTCTTGATTGATTTTGATTCTCTAGCAATTCACGAAGATTCTTTATCATAGATTCTATTAATCAATTTTGAATGAATGCATACTGAATGAGCGATAAATCTTCTAGCAATTCAATGATCATATGTTCTCATTGATTTTATGAATCTTCTCATGTTGTTCTTGTCTTTCAAGATTGAATCATCAGATAAACAAATTTCTTTAAACTTGATTCATCTGTATAAGTTGATTGAATGAATAATGAAATCAGTATCATGTGATTAACAAATTCTTAATATAATGTCAGAATCATGTTTAAATGATACAATTGATGAAGATCAGAGTTGATAGTGCTTGATCTTTAGAAATAACTATAACTGAATATTAAGAATACAGAAAAGAGTTGATACAAAAGCTTCTATTTATGTAATGTTCAGAGACTGCATTAAACTTGAAAGAAATGTGTTTATGACATGAAAAGAAAATGATGTAAATGAACAAGATGTTGATGAAAGAAAAGAATGTTGAGAAAGAAAAAGAGTGTTGAGTCATATCTGAGTCAAACCTAAGTCAGATCTAGATCAGATCTTGACTAGATCATTGACTAGCTCTAATCATTACACAGAGTACTCGCTAGCATGCATTGCAAATTGATTAAAGCTTCAGCCTTGTTCAGTCTTATCAATCTTGATACACTTCTAACACTTATTGATCTTGATACGCTTGTAACAGAAGCAACTCAACAAGCTCTTCAGCTTTTTCTATTCAGAATTCACTAAAATATTCAGCTTTCTGAACTACAATGATATCATTCTGATGAACAACATTCAAAATAAAATCAACAATCATCTTCAAAACGCGTTATCAGTTTGTTTCATAAAGTTTAACTCACTTGATAAGCTTAAGATCTTTCTTCAAGATGTAAATAATAAACAACAAGTCAATTATTAGCTATGTGATGAGCAGTGAACAGTTAAATTAATAGCAGCTTCGAAAAAACGTTTTGTTTCTTCGTTGACATCAGCTTCAATCTCAACTACTAGCTATGTTTGATTTGCTACTTTTTTCATTCTTGAATCTGAATGATTAAGAATATCAATTATCTGCTTTAACTGCAAAGCATTGAATCATCTTTCAAAGAATTACTCTCAGCTGAAAACTAGTACTTTGACATCTCATGCATTCATTTCTCGTCTCAATGAGATTATCATGTCAAAAGAAGAGAAGAAATTATTTACAAAGAAATCAAAGAATGAGACAAAAAACTAGTGACTTTCATTAAAGACGTGATGAAAGATGTGTTAATCTCTTCAACAATGAGCAGTTCAAATAATTTTTTTGCTTCGAAATCTTTGACTATTGAATATGTACTATCTAGCAATGAAATTAGTTACTCATTGAAGTCATTGATTGACATTGAAGCTGCTGACTATTTGTTCATTGATGAAGTGATTATGCAGATTATTTGTAATCAGTTGCAAATTGAGTCTCTAACTTTGATCAAAGCGAAGTCAATTCGAGAATTCAACGATCATTATGCTAAGAAACTCATTACTCGTGTCATTTATTTGAATCTGACTGTTCAAGATCATATGATTGACACAGCTTTTATGTTGATCACTTGATTAAATCAACATCAAACGATTTTTAAAAAAACATGAATGAACAAAATTAATCTAGTAATTGATATGCAAATCAATTTTCTTCAATTTTCAAATTTCACTTCTAGTCAGAAATCAATTGTTTTACTTTCAAGCAATAAAACAATTATGAAACAGAAGAGCTTGACTTCTACTTAAATACTAAAGAGATTTATCTCTTCTATTATCACTCAACTCAGCGAAAAGTCATCTTCATTCAGTAAAATCATGAAATCATTTAATTTAATCAACTTCACTTCATCTTTCAATTCAATGAACATAGCAATAATAAAGACTGCAGCATATAAATCACTAGTCAAATGATTGAATGTGACTACTTTCATGATCATTATCACGAAAATCGATTGACTTTTAAAAACAGTTAGAAATAAACTTGAAGATGTAAATCTACAAAAGCTTTCACATGAAGAAATTTTGAAAGAAGTCAAAGCTAAGCTTTCTTTGAAATATCATGATTATTTAGACATGTTTGATTAAGCAATGACTGATCAACTATTCTCTCATCATTTCTATGATCATAAAATTAAGTTAATCAACGAGAAAACATTTTCTTGAAGTCATCTTTATCATATGTCTGATTACAAGCTTCAAAAGATGAAGAATTATCTGATTAAGCATCTAAATAAAGACTTTATTTTCTCTAGCTCAGCTTCATACGCTTCACTCATACTATTCATTGAAAAGAAAGATGATAGCTTGCGTTTCTATATAAACTACGAAAAGCTTAATGCTTTGATCAAATAAGATTGTTATCTCTTATCACTAATAGACGAAACTCTCGCTTGTATTCAAGATAGCAGATATTTAACTTGATTGAACATCATTGTTGTCTTCAACAAACTGCATATGCATTCAAGTAGCGAAGATTTGATTATTTTTATCATCTCTTTTAATTTCTACAAATATTACGTGATGTTTTTTAAATTAATCAACGACTTGACTTTCTATCAACACTATATGAACGACGTGCTATTTAACTATCTTCATCAATTTTGTCAAATTTATTTAGATGACATTATCATTTACAGTAAAACATTGAAGAAACATAAGCAACATGTACAATTAGTTCTACATAAACTACAAGAGACTGATCTTCAGATGAATATAAACAAATGTAAGTTTCATGTTCAGAAAATCTTCTTTCTGAAACTATTACTATTCATTGAAGAACTAAAGATGAATCTCAGAAAAGTACAAGCAGTAGTTAAATGATCTACTTCTACAAATCTCACTCAGATGCAGTTCTTCATTGACTTCTGCAATTTCTATCAACATTTTATAAAAAACTTCTTGAAGATTATTCATTTTCTGATTCAACTAACTTAAAAAGAAATGATATTTGAATGAGATTAAGCTTGTCAAACAATCTTTGATCATATGAAGAAATGAATGACTGAAGTCTTTATTCTTCGTCATTTTGATCAGAATAAAGAAACTATTCTTGAAATAGACTCATTCAACTACGTCAATGATGACATACTTTCTCAGTATGATGATGAAGAAACATTGCATTCAATGATTTACTACAGCAAGAATCTGAGCTTCGTCAAGTGCAATTACAAGATTTATGACAAGAAATTACTAATCATCATTTATATTTTCAAGCATTGATGATCTGAGCTGAAATTGACTGAATTACTCATTAAGATGTTCATTGATCATCAAGCTTTAACGTCATTAATGAAACATAAAAAGCTAAGTAAACGTTAAATGCGTTGAATATAAAAGCTTGTTGACTTCAACTTCAAAATCATGTATTACTTAAACAAACAAAACATCAAAGTCGATGCATTGACTCATTAAGTCAATTCAGTTTCTAGAAGTCTTGAGAATGAATGATGTTAATATCAACAAACTACAATTCTCACGTTGAATCAAATGAAAATTGCTGATTTAAAATAGAAAAAGAATGATGAATCAATTTATTGATTGATTCTAGAAGTTAACAGAATCAATGAGAATTATATTCTACTTCATGAAGTCATATTAAAAGATGAAGCTTAATATGAAGATATTAAATTAAGAGATTGTTGAGTTTAGAACGAAATACTATATCAAAGTGATCTTCTATGAGTTTTCTTCAATGAGCATCTTCAAATAAAGTTAATTCAAAAAGTTCATGATCAATCTTCTATTGATCATTTTCAAATTCTCAAAATGATGAAGATCATAAGAAGATACTACTATTAATTTTCAATGTGAAAGATAATAGATCAATATATTTGAAACTGTTACATTTATCAACGATCAAAGACTTCTCAAGATAAATTCAATGAACTACTACATTCTTTATTTATACTTGAACAGTAATGAAAGAACATAGTTATGAATTTCATCATCAACTTATCTTCTTCGAAAGACAAAAACATCATACTAATAGTGTTATGAACATGTCTGAATCAATCAGAATTCAGATCTAATTCTAATTAATTTGATTAAAGCAAGTCATGACGCTATGCCTAGTTTGAATCTAGCGCATTCCTTTGAGTCATTTTCAGCACTTCTTCTCGTTGTTCAGCACTTTCTTCATTCATCTCTTTCATCATTCTTTTAGACAAACACATCTGATCTATTACATCACATCTGTATCGAGTCTAGCGCAGTCTCAAGCCATTATTTATAGAAGAGCTCGCACTCTTTCTCTTCTGTATTCTTAATGTCT
>JAABUS010001970.1_pt1 | contig 41308 bp, 38 predicted proteins | sample 5560161 | NCBI WGS metagenome assembly JAABUS01 (sample SAMN10711885, study PRJNA513376) | rock metagenome | isolation source: Antarctica rocks | place: Antarctica: Victoria Land, Trio Nunatak nord | collected 2016-01-04
AATGGTGCCTAACCTCAACGAGGACGTACCGAGTGGTCAGCGCATCGTTGGGGTCCAGCAAAGCCCTCGTTGATCGATAAGGCTCCATTGGTTATTAAAATTGGGGTCAATCACATCAAAAGCAATATATAGGACGGTAATACATACGTACAGATAATTATAATAAACAAAAGTGATTCATGATGTACAAAGCAGATAATATACAGTATTCAGAGGTTGCGGAAGCGAAAGGCAAATCGTAATCCGCTAATGCACCCTCATACAGTTTTGTATGTATTGAAATGAATAGCGCCGGAGAATATTACAGTCCCATCCACAACACCAAATTTACCAGTCCTTCTCATCAACCTTCACCTCGCTAACGCCAGGCCTTCTACCTGCCTTACGGCCTTGATATTGCTTCTTCCGCTTCATTCTATTGTAGAACCGTATTTCACCTTCTAATCTACCTTCTCTATAGTTCTTACCTTCTACTTGAATAATTTGCTGTATGTGACGTGATATTCTTCTGATTAACTTCTAAATTCGCTTCTGAGTTAACTTCTGCTTTCAGCACGTCGTTCAAGTCTTTGTTATTATAATTCAATTTCAAAACACTTCTTTTTAAATTGTTTAGTGCTTCATTCATCATTAGCACAACTTAAGAGCGTTAAAATGTTAGAATCATGTCATGATGAATTGATATAAAAAGACTAGATCAGAGACTATTGTCAAAGACTAGGTTGAAGATCAGATCTGAGTTAGCTTGTGACTTTGTTAAGACATTGTTTAAGTCACGTCATGTCTTTGACTTAATATATCATGAGATGTGTCATGTTCAACTTGACAATGCTTGATAAACTTTCTATCATTGATTGATTCTCTCAAGTTATTGAGAACTTCTTAATAATTAGCTTTATCATAATATATATTTATACTGTGTTTGCTTAGAATATCACATTGTTATATCATTCTTATAAATTTCATTTATTCGTTTAATAAATTGAATTTTAACAGTTTTAATTATTTTAAATTCTTTTTAAAGATGATGATTTAATATTTAAGCATGATAATTGTTATGATGAATTAACATATAAAGATTAAATCAAAGATTAAAGTTGAAAATTAAGTTGAAAATTAGATTTGAGTTAACTTTAAGACTTTGTAACTTTGTTAAAACATCATTTAAATCACATCATATCTTCAACTTAATATATTATAAGTTATGTCATGTTTAACTTAACAATGTTTAACAAACTCTTTACATCGACGTTTCAATAAAGAGCTTGAGTAGCTTGTAAGCTAGTGAGCAACGACATTCAAATCTTAATGCACTCAAGACACATATGCTAGCTACTAGATAAGACGTTTGCTACAAGCTAGCTGTCAGCTGAGTTTGCATCGTTGATTAGCTTACATGATACATAAATCAGCTACAAGCTGATTTAGCTGATTTAGCACTACTCTTCATTCTACTCACTCATTTACTCTTCATTCTACTCACTCATCTACTCTTCATGTTACAAGTGTATCAAGATCAATAAGACTGAACAAGGCTGAAGCTCTAATCAATTCACAGTGCACGCTAGCAAGTACTCTGTGTAATGATTAAAGCTAGTCAATGATCTGATCAAGATCTGACTCAGATTTGACTCAGATATGACTCAACATTTTTTTTCTTTCTCAACACTCTTTTCTTTCATCAACATCTTGTTCATTTACATCATCTTCTTTTCATGTCACAAATACATTTCTTTCAAGTCTAGCGCAATCTCTGAACATTACATAAATAGAAGCTTTTGTATCAATCTTCTTCTGTATTCTTAATATTCAGTTATAGTTATCTTTAAAGATCAAGCACTATCAATTCTGATCTTCATTGATTGTATCATTTAAACATGATTCTGACATTATATTAAGAATTTCGTTAATCACATGATACTGATTTCATTATTCATTCAACATACTTGTACAGATAGAATGAGTTTAAAGAAATTCATTTATCTGATGATCAATGACAATCAAAAGACAGAACAACACTAGAGAATTGAATAGAATCAACAACAAGACTGTTTGAATTGCTAGACTACTTATTGCTCATTAAGTACACAAAGTTCACTCGATTATGAAAATCATGATAAAGAATCTTCGTGAATTGCTTAAGAATCAAATTGATTAATAGATTCAACGATAAAAAATCTTCGTTGTTTGCTAGAGAATTAATCAAATCAATCAACAAACAAATCTCATCTTCTTTGTTGAAGATTAAACATTACTTCATACGTCTTTCTTTTTCAATCATCAAGCATCATCATTCATTCAATTTTCTTTCAAATAAATCTCATCATGTCTAGTTATTCATTTACTGAAGAGCATTCTGAAGAATTTCAAAATCGTTTCTCTCAAATCTTTGATGTTGATTCATTAAAATCATTAAGTGCTGCGTCATTTCTTCATGAAGATGATGAATCATTTGCTAAAACAATAATACTTTTTATATTTTACGAAATCTGAAAGACTTGAAGCCTAGTTCTTGATAAAGAAACAGATCAACTCTATGAGTTAAATAAACAACAAGAAGACGAAATCAAAGAGTTGAAAACTAGATTTCAAGCTAAAGAAAATACTTTTTCTGATTTCATCTACTTTGAGCATTCTAAGTCTTAAAAAATATCTGATTCTCTAGGCACAAAGTCAGCTTGACGAGTTAATGCATTGATCTTAATGTTCTGTTTGTCAGATTGATACATTATCTTGAAGTTGAAGTCAGCTAACTTCTGAACTCAGCGCATCTGATGTTTGCTCAGCTCTTTATCTTTCATCAATGAAATGAGCGCTTGATGATCGATGAACATCTTGATAGAAATGTCAGTTAGCTTCAGTTTAAGTCGTCAGTGTTCAAATGCTTGAATGATGATCAGAAGTTCTTTATCATATATCTCGTAGTTGCATTCAGCAGAAGACATGTTCTTGCTATAGAAAACAATTGAATGTAAAACATCTTCGTCATCATATTGAAACGAAACTTCATCATTGACGAAGTCGAATGAGTTGATTTCAAGAATAGTCTCATGAGTTTGATCAAAGTGACGTAGTATAAAAGTCTTAATCATACGTCTCTTCATATGATCGAAGATGATTTGACAGACTTCATTTCATTCAAATATGATCTTCTTTTGAGTGAGTTGAATCATTGAACGAACAATCTTCAAAAAGCTCTTGATGAAGTGTTGATAGAAGTTGCAAAAGTCAATGAAGAACTGCATCTGAGTGAGATTATTGAGTGTAGATTAATCAACAACTGCTTGCATCTTTCGTGAATTCATCTTAAGTCTCTCGATTAACATCAAAAGTTCTAAAAAGATGATTTTCTGAACATGAAACTTGCATTTATTGATGTCTATCTGTAGATCAGCTTCTTGTAGTCTATTCAGAATCAATCGTACATGTTGCTTATGTTTCTTCAAGATCTTGCTGTAAATGATAATGTCATCTAGATAAATCTGACAAAACTGATGTAGATATTCAAACAACACGTCGTTCATATAGTGTTGATAGAACGTTGATTCGTTGATTAATTTGAAGAGCATTACATGATATTTGTATGAGTTGAAGAAGGTAATAAAGATAGTCAAATCTTCACTATCTGAGTGCATGCGTAGCTTGTTGAACGCGACAATGATGTTCAATTGAATCAGATACTTGCTTTTTTGTATACGAGCGAAAGTCTCGTCTATCAATGACAAAGAGTAGCGATCTCGTTTGATCAAAGCATTGAGCTTTCTGTAATCAACGCAGAAACGCAGACTTTTCTCTTTCTTTTCAGCAAACAAAATGAGCGAGATGTATGATGCAAAGCTGAAGAAAATGAACTCTTTGTTCAGATGTTTAATCAGATACTTCTTTATCTTTTGAAGCTTGTGATCGAACATCTGATATAGTCTGCTTCGTGAGAACATTTCTTCATTGATCAACTCAATTTTGTGATTGTAGAAATGATGCAATGATAGTTGATTGATCATTGCTCGATCGAAGATGTTTAGATAGTCGTGATATTCAGAGAGAAGCTTGATCTTGACTTGCTTGAGAGCTTCAGCGTAAGAAAGCTCATGCAGATTCACTTCTTCAGACTTGTTTTCAACTGTAGTTATGAGTCGATTGATTTTCAAGATGATAACAGCAAAGATCTTGATATCTGATTATTTGACTAACATTCTATATGCAACTGCTTCTATCATGAATATGTTGATTGAACTGAAAGCTGATTTCAGACTGAACGTCGATTTAAAGTTGACGCTAAACGAAACTGCTTCAGACGATTTTGACTGTTTGATCGTTTTAACGAACTTCTCTTTTGACTGATCGAAAGAAAGTGATTTCTGACTGAGTTGAGAAATAACGAAAGTGAAGAGTCTTCTCAGTATATGAGTAGAAGTCAAGCTTTTCTGTTTCGTGATTGTTCTATGACTTGAGAGTAGAACAATCGATTTCTGACTAGAGATGAAATTCGAAAATCGAAGAAAATCAATTTGCATATCTATTACTAGATTGATTTTGTTCATTCAAGTTTTTTCAAGAATCATTTGATGTTGATCTAATCAAATGATCAATATAAAAGCTGTGTCAATCATATGATCTTGAACAGTCAGATTCAAATAGATGACATGAGTAATGAGTTTCTTAGCATAATGATCGTCAAATTCTCGAATTGACTTCGCTTTGATCAAAGTCAAAGACTCGATTTGCAACTGATCATAAACAATCTGCGCGATCACTTCATCAATGAATGAATAGTCAGCAGCTTCAATGTCTATCAATGACTTCAATGAGTAACTAATTTCATTGCTAGAAAGTACACATTCAGTAATCAAAGATTCAGAAGCAAAAGAATCATCTGACATGCTCATCATTGAAGAAATTAACACATCTTTCATCACGTCTTTGATGAAAGTCTCTAGTTTTTTGCCTCGCTATTCTTTGAAGAAGAAAACATTTTCTCATTCTCTTTATTCTTCGAAATAATGATTTCATGTAAACGAAGAATGAATGCACAAGATGTTGAGATGTTGATCTTGTTCTGAAAGCAGTTCTTGAATAAGTGATCTGAGATCTTGCAGATATAGCAGATGATAAACGATCTGACTGATTCAGAGGTAGAAAAGATAGTTGACTTGACATAATCAATTATCGAAGTCGTTACTGACAATGAAGTAGCAGCGCATTTATCAGGTACGATCGTGACTTTGATGATGACAGTGACGATGACAGTGCAACGTTCGCTGCGTAGCTGATAGTTGACTCGCTGTTTATTATTCACACTCTGAAGAAAGATTCTTAAGCGAGTGAGCGAAGTAAAGTTCTCTGAACAGACTGATAGAGCGTTCTGCAAGCGATTATTGATTTTATTCTGAAGATCGTTCATCAGAATGCAATTGTCATAATCGAGATAGTTGAATAACTTCATAAAGTTAAAGTAGAAGACATTGAAAGACTTGTCTGTTTGTCTCAGAGCGTTGTACTCATGATGACACTTTTGATTTCTATTCAGTTCATCGTATATCTCTTTCAGATGCTCAAATAGTTCGTCGATCGAGATGTATAAATGCGAAGCATTATGTCAATGTCAAGTGAAGATGTGCTCAGCAGCATCATCTTCTAGTCTAGATATCACATAAACAATACAAATATTCTCATTATTGAAGTGATCAACATTTGTCTGAAGCTTGTCATTCATCTTGATTCTTCAGCTATCTCATGTTGATTCATCTTTGTCAGTGAATATAGATGAGTTCAAAAACTTGAAGAACTTGTGATAATCATTATCGAATAGAGTGAATAACTCACGTCAAGTATGATTCTCGATAGATTGACGAGATAGAGATTTCGTAGACTGACGAGATCGAGACTGATTCGCTGAACGCTGTTTCTTTTTTAGACTCAAGACTTTCTCTCGTAGTTCAATGATAGTCTCTTCTTAAGTGTCTATTGTCATTTGATTGATCTCTAGCTCATCAAGTTTCTTGATGTGATTGACTTGAACATCGATTCATTGCTCGTTGAGTTTCAAAGTCATGTCTCGTTGATCTTTTAGCTCAATCAGCATCTTGATGATCTCGTCTGATTGATCAATAGCTTATTGACGAAGTTGTTGACTTGTGTTGATGTTTCATGAGATAGCGACATTCTGAGATCTCGCTGAAGCATCGAAAGAAATAAGAGAAACTCGTCTACTAGCAGTGCTTCTAAACAGACAAGCTTTTCGTGACTCAACTGATTCAGAGTCGCGTGTCATTGTGAGAAAGATAAGAGTAGATTTGATTGTAGTAAGATTGAGTGATTGATTTGATAAATTTGAGTAAATTTGCAGATGTGTTTTGATAAAAGTAATTCAAAGAATTTCTTGCGAATTTTCTGAATAAACGAAGTAGATTATTTCGTATCGTCTACACGTCGATAGCAGAGTAGTTGATGAGCATTTATCTACTGTTAGAAGTCAATCTAGAGCGAGTCATAGAGATGTCATTTAACTAATAGATAAATGCTAAGAAAGAAAAGTATCTACAGAAAAGAACTCGATTCTTATATGTGTGTTTCTCAGCTCTGTGCTAGACTCGATTGAGTTGACGTCTTACACATATGATGCAGAGTTTCAATGATATTATTTCTAGATCAGATTCTCGCTAGATTCAATTAAAATGAAATCAGACGAAGACTAAATGAAGAATAGACGAAGGCTAGAATCATAACACAATATATGAATGCATTGCAACATTTAAATTAAATGATATGAACATTTGTAGTTTATTTAAGCATTCTGAAATATCAACTTTCATTATATAATGATGAGCATAAGTGAACTCATTTATTCATCAAGTTAAGATTTGAGCTGCATGTGATCATTACTAATGTGCAGTTAATTCTCATCACATGAAATGTGTTAATTGATTTTGTCACTTAATTAAAAATCAACTTACAAAAAAAGCATGTCTTGTTATTGAAATGATTTTAAGACAAGAACTTGCATGATTAAGATAAAGTCAACAAAAAAACTCATTTAAAGTAAAAGAAATCTCATTGATTAATTAAACTTGACTTTTTGTCAAAGATAAGCTTACACACTTTGTCACATTATAGCAAGAATTTGTTCAATATAACATGCTATATATGCAATTGAAAAAATCATTACTTTATTAATTATAAAGATAAAAAGATCAAGAACAAATCAAAAGAATTTAATGTAAATCAAGTATTCATTAATTTAATGTTACATATGAGTAATTTTAAGATTTTGAGAAAAGACAAGCTTTTGACAAATGCTTCAAATCATTAAGAAAAAAACAAGAAGTTTTCTTTGTAAAGACTTTTATACATAAAGAGCATACAATTCAGAAAAATCAAAAGATAGAAATAAAGATTCATATGAATATCAATGTCAAGATGAACATAATTAATCAATGTTTCATCATTAAGCAAAATTTGTTATTGTTGAACATTGATTTCTCAAGATTTATTTGAATGAATGATTAAAGTGTTTATTATTATGATGTTTATAAGATGTGTTATTGACTAAGAGACAGCTGAAGCATAAAGAAAAAAGATATAAGTATCTTTTATGCTATTGACAAGAAGAAATCTTCTTTAATTCTAAGTATATCAAGTATACAATTCAAGTGTATTTGAATAAACATGATTATAAAAACATGATGTTTCAACATGAATAAGCACGCATTTGAATTGTTTTTCACATAAACATTTGTGAAAGTTTTACAAAATGAGTCTACTGTATATGCTTTTGTCATGATTAACATCATCAAAAAGTTGATCATTAAACATCAAGTGAAAGCAATGAATAACATGATGAATTGAATTACAAATGTGTTCAAAATGCAGACTTTACTCATTGAATTGAAAGAATACAAAGATGTATTCTTGATAGAAAGTGCAGACAAACTGTCTTTGCATGAAAAACATGATCATGCAATCAAAATCATTGCAAAGTCATTATATGAATTATTATATAATTTGTCAAACACAGAATTAACAACTTTGAGACAGTATTTAAACAATGTTTTAGTGAAAGAATGAATTAAGCACTTCGTCAGCTCAACTGATGCGTTTATTTTATTCATTCTCAAAAAGAATGATAGTTTTCATTTATGCATGAACTATTGAAATCTGAATAAGATCATTGTTAAAAATCATCATTCACTGTCTTTAATTAGTGAAACTTTAAACAAACTTAATAAAGTCAAGCAGTTCATTAAGTTAAATTTGAAGAACATTTATCATCATTTCAGAATTCAATGTAAAGATGAGTAAAAAATAATGTTTTGTACTTATTATGATCACTTCAAATATATGATCATGTTGTTTAATTTAATCAATGTGTTTATCATCTTTCAAACTTATATTAATAAAATTTCAACAAAGCTTTTAAATGACTTTTATATTATTTATTTAAATGACATTCTAATCTTTTTCATAAAGAAGACTGATCATGTAAATCACATAAAGCAGATTTTGAAAAAACTAAGAAAGTTCAAGCTATATGCTAGCTTGAAGAAGTGTGAATTCTTCATCATCAAAGTAAACTTTTTAAAGTTTATTATATTCATTGAAGATGTTTTGATGAACTCAAGTAGAATAAACATCGTCAAAACGTGACTCAGATTGAAAATGTATCAAGAAATATAAATTTTTCTGAGATTTGTCAATTTCTATCAACATTTTATACATCACTACTTTCAGATAGCAAAGTCTTTAACAGAATTGCTGAGAGATAGTGTAAAAGATGTAAAAATGGGCTCATTTATATGATTGAACAAAGTGAAACAAGCTTTTAATCAGCTTCATGACGTCTTTATTGTTAAAGATTTGTCTAGAGTGAGTCAGATAGAAATATTATTTAACTAGAAGATAAATGCTAAGAAAGAAAGATAGTTACAGAAAAGAAGCTGACTACATATGTGTATTTCTCAGTCGACGCTAGACTCAATAGAAACTAGTCAAGATGATGAAGTGAGAATAGATCTGACAAGACTAGAATCATGACAATTCAGTCGCTTACTTTTTCAAGAAGCATAACTCAGTTGAGTGTAACTATGAGATCTACGATAAAAAACTCATGATTATTGTTTGCACATTTGAAGAATGATGTTCAAAGTTCAAAGACTTCATCTGTTCTGTCGAGATGATTACAGATCATAAAAATCTTGAGTATTTCATATTAATTAAGCAGTTGAGTTGTCATTAAACTTGTTGAAGTGAGTTTCTGTTTAAATTCAACTATTGCATCACATATTATCTCAGCAAGATCAACGATAAATTAAATGCTTTGACACATCGCTCAGAAGATCTTTTTAAGAAGAAAAATACATTCAATTCTTGACATTAATATCAACATCAGACAATTCTGAAAACTTATGTTTTAGATCTTAAGATTGTTAAAAATCATGTTTTCGATGTTCTTGACATCAAAATCATGATGCTTCAGTCACAAATCATCATCGTAAATAGTTTAGTTACATCTGTTTTTAATCTTTTCAGTTTCTTCGCTGACTTTAGCTCTCATGAATCTAGAAGTTGAAGAATTCAACGTTAAAAACATTGAATCTCAGCTAGATCAAGATATTTCGAATCTTAATGAAGATTCTGCTGATACTTTCACTCAGACACTGTGAGAACAAGTTGAAGTCAATGACATGTTTGCAGCTCAGATAATTGAAGCGCTTTGCAGTGAAGCATGTCATCATAACAAGATTTCTCTAGTTGAGTGTAAAAAACATGAGAATCATCTGTACTTTCAAGAGAAAAGATATATATTCAACTTCAATAAACTACGTCTTCATATTATTCAGCTCGCTCACGACAATGTCATCAATGATCATTTAGAAAGAGTCAAAAGTTATGAACTGATCAATTAAGTTTATTGATGACTCAACATATATAAATATGTTCAATGCTTCGTATGAAACTATCACGTGTGCACATGTTTTAAACTCTCTAGACAATGAATTTAAGAATGATTGTGTTTTCTTTCAGTTTTTGAATGTCATTGACGTGATGTTTTCATGAACTATGTAAATTCTTTATCGCTCAGTATCTTCATGAATATCACATATAGATATGTTTTAGTCTTCATTGATCATTTTATCAAAATGAAACATTTAGTTCTCATCACTTCTATGAAAGTTGAAGAAGTTATCAACTGCTTCTATGCTCATGTTTGAAAACATCATGATTTACTTGAGTTTTTCATGTTTGATCAAGACATACAATTCATCTTCAATGTCTGAAAGCATATGTGTAAAATGTTGAAGATAAACGTTAAGTTATCAATGATGTATCACTTTGAGATTGATGATCAAATTGAGAAAGTCAATGCTGTCATGAAGCATTATCTTCAAGTCTTCGTCAACTACATGCAGAATGACTGAGCTAAGTGACTTTCTGAAGTTGAATTCGTCATCAATAATGCATCATCATTAATCACTTTAGCATCACTCTGTTGAAATCGTGTCTAGATCATTCAATCAAAGAAGCTCGAGACTGATATGTATGTATTGCTCTTTAGAAATAGCTATAACAAGACATTAAGAATACAGAAGAGAAAGAGTGCAAGCTCTTCTATAAATAATGACTTGAGACTGCGCTACACTTGATACAGATGTGATGTAATATGTCAGATGTATTTGTCTAAAAGAATGATGAAAGAAGTGAATGAAGAAAGTGCTGAACAACGAAAAGAAGTGCTGAGAATGACTTGAAAGAGTGCGCTAGGTTCAAACTAGACATAGCATCATGACTTGCTTTAATCAAATTGATTAAAGTTAGATCTGAACTCTGATTGATTCAAACATATTTGTAACACACTCTTCTTGATTAATTCAAGTCAGAACTTATGTTTAAACTTCAAGCTTTTTGAGTCTTTGTTCAAGAATCTTACATTTCAAGCTTGAAACAAGTTAATCAATGTTAAAGAGTTCATCAAGAAGATGAAGAAATTAATTGAGCATCTACATGATGAGATGCTTATAGCTCAGATCATTTACGAATTTCATGTCAATCTCTCTTGTCGTTTTTGTTCTAAATACTTTATCAAAGATGAAGTCTGATTGAATGCTTGCAATTTCAGCATCACTCATCTTGCTGTCAAGTTAAATGATCATAACGTTGATTTCTTCAAGATTAAGCATGTCTTTAAGAATAATTCTCTAGTCATCGAGTTAAATCTTTCAGTATTCATGAAGATTTACTCAGTCTTTCATGTCATTCTTCTGAGTCATATTGCAAATGATTCTCTCTTAAGTCAACGTCAGAAATCTTAAGAATTTGTTATCATCAAGAATGACGAAAGATTCTGATATGTAAACAGCATACTAAACTTCAAGCATGATAGATGTTATAATTCATCTCTGCTCAAGTATTACATCAATTGAAAAGATCACTTTTCTACTTGAAAGTCTTTCAATCTTCTGAATAATTGTAAGCAAACACTTGATGAATATCATCTCGTCAACTCTGTCGTCAAAGAATCACATGTATTGTCATGTGTGATGTCTCAATGTCAATGTCAAGAACTTTAAGTTCAATTTTTATTATTTCAACTCAGCTCAGATCTGACTCAGATCTTGTTTAGATTTGACTTGAACATCTTGTTTAAATTTGATTCAGATGTAATTCAAATGTATTCTAGTCTCACTTGTGCATCATCATGTTAAAATGCATCTCATTTCATCTCATTCAGATTTGACTCAAATGTGACTTAAATTTATTTCAGTCTCGTCTGTGCATCATCACATTAAACTGCATTTCATCTTTCTCTTGCTCAGATCTGACTCAAATCTTGTTTAGATTTAACTCAGACATCTTATTTAAATTTGACTCAAATGTAATTCAAATATGTTTTAATTTTAGTACTTCATCACTATAAAATGCATCTTGCTTTATCATGTCTCATTTTCATCTCACTCTGTCTCACTCAAATCTGATTCAGATGTGACTCAGATATATTCTTGTTTCATTAATACTTCATCACTATAAAATGCGTTTCGCTGTATTTCATCTTGTCATCATCTTTGATTCTTTCTCATCTCATTTCACTCTCATCTTGTCTCATTTACATCTCATTTTATTTAGTTTCAATTTTTGTCTTGTTTTGTTCTTTTCATTGTCTTGCAAAAGCTCAGTCTTTGAAAGAAAAGCTACTGTCATGATGTCAGATCATCATCTCAGCTCAAAGCATAAAATATATCATCAATTCAATCTAGTATCATTGATATCTTAGAAAGTCTTGATTCATTAAACTAAATCATTAATCTAGTCATCATCATCTTAGTTTAGTCACATCAAAATCTGTTTCATGTCTTTGCAATCTTAAGTCATAAAACTGCTGCTCAGTTCTGACATTACTCAATTCATGTATATAGAAGTCAAGTTTTCATTCTTTTCTTTCGTTTCTTGTCTTTCATCTTGTACATTATTTGATGTATTGTTCTGTATCTAGTTCAAGTAATATAATAATCAATTCTTTATATTGATAGAATCTTTAGTTCAGTTTAGTTTCTGACAAATCACATCAATAGTTTGCATAAATAAGTGCTTTCAATCAAACAACTTCTTTCTTTCATGCTCTTGTTTTCTCACTTCTTCGTGTTTTTTTCACTTTACTCTTTCATTCTCAATATTCATGTCTCTCACTTTCGCTCAGTTCTTCGCTTAGTGCTCATCAGTCATGCATCACTAAATTCAACTATTCTTTATATACATGAGAATTTTTGAGCAATTGCTTCAAAATAACTCGTCATTTCTACTGATAAGTTTGAACAAATTTAATGCAAGCAGCTCTATGAGACTTAGTAGCTTTGTAACACTTCTTTAATGCATTTAAATAACGCTTTTTTCAAATCTCTTCACGTTGTTGCTGTCTCTCGTTCTTCAATTTCTGTTTATCTTGAATCATACTTTAAGCATCTTTGATGTACAAGATGTTTTCAATTTTGAGAATCTTATTAAATTGCTTTTTGCGTGCTTTGCAAGCATTTTCAACGACTTTTATTTAACGATATATTCTTGTTTTCTTCACTGATGCATTCAATGCTCATTAATGACTTTCTATTATTTGAATTCTTGAAGTAAATTCTTCTATTTGAATCTACAGTAACAATTCAATCAAAGTGTGCAACGATGCAATGCTCATACAATAATCGATTTCGTGTATCATTCTTCGTTATATCATATTTGATCATCATCTTATTAAACTCATTAAAATGAGTCTGTAATACTTTTGAATCATGCATGTTCTTTCTTTCAGCTGCTAAAGACTTTCGTTTAGCTTTAAAGAGATTTGACTGATGATTTAATCATCGTTTGACTCATTGAGTGATCAGTAGAGCTGAAGAATTTCAACGAGCAAAGTCTTGAGTATGAAGAGTGTTTGTCATTGATTGCATCATATGTAGTTTAGCTGACAGATCTAACTGATTCACTATAGTTAAGTATTGTTGTAAAGCTGACTTCTGATCAGGTTTTAAAGCTCTGTCATGCAGTTCTCGTACTGCTGTTTTGAACTGATAATCTCGTAGTCTAGATTGAAGTCTGTCATATGAAACACGAAACTCGCACGCAATTTCAACTCGATTAGAATTTTCACGCGTGTTTATGACGTCAATAGTCTTCTGAATGTAACTCTTGATGATAGCGTAAGTAGCAGTCATGTGATTGAATTTTGATGAATTTTTGAAGATGATGAATCAAAAATATGAAGATTTAGTGATGTATGACTGAAAGTGATGCATGACTGATGAGCATTAAGCGAAGAACTAAGCGAAAGTAAGAAGCATGAATAGTCATTTTCTTGTTGCAATTCAAGTACTTTTCAAGTACTTTAGCATTGCAATTCTTTCAATTTTGATGATAAACAATGTTAATATAATGTTCATGTTTTTAAACTGTGCTTTTGCTTTAAGCTGTAACTGTTCTGCTTTATAATGTTTGCAGTTCAGTAGTAAGTGCTTCAACGTTTGTCTCATCTTGCATATTTCATAGCATTTGTTCAAATTATTCTTTGATAATCGATGCAAATAGCTTTTGAAATAATCATGTTTCATTTTTAGCTGTATAAATGTTGAAAATGTCAATCTGTCTATTTTTTGAAACTTCTTTAGTGATCTGTAACTCAGATTCACTCTCGTTGTATGCTTCTGATACTGATTTTCTTTTTTGATGCTGTCATTTCATGCAATTAGTCATTGCTCTTTTATCTCTTTGTCTATTTGCTTTTTAATGAAGCTCATGATTGTTCTTTTTCTGATGTTGATTGCTGATCTTTTTCATGTTATGTCTTTGATTAATTGATTCACTGCTTCGTTTTCAATGATATTTTTGCAACTCGATACTCACTGTATGCAAATATGACATCAATTTTGTTGCAGATTAATCAGATTTTATCATATATTATTGAATAACTTCAAGTTAACATTGCTCTTTGCTTTTAGTCTTTGCAGCATCATTTGACTGTCTGTGTACACTCAAATTTCGCTGTCTTCAGATGCTTCTTTGCTGCATATCACGATTGCATCGTTGATAGCTTGCAATTTCGCTTTCGTTATAATTATTTCATTGATCACGCTTGTTGCTTTGCTGCATTTAACAAACTTGTGCGTGAATATCATCATGATTTCGATTTCTGTTTTGAGTTCTGCTATCATTTTTTGAGTTTGCGATGCGTTGATGTACATCACTATGTTTTTAGTTTTCTATAGTGTGTATTTATTGTTTTGCATGTTTCATCTTTTGCGAATTCGATTTGCATCTTTGTCAGATATTCAATTTTCTGATCTCATAATTTCTTGAATTGAGATATTTTGATCTTCTGTATTAAACTAAGCATTTTATGCACTTTGTTCAATATTCAATATATTTATGTAAGCTTCTCTTTGCAGTTCTTGACTTTTTGAAACAACTTCATCATTAACTCATTTCAATTCAGATAATTTATCACGTTCAGATTTAAATTTAATTCAATGATGTATTAAAATGAATATGATATGAATGTGATTAACAACGAGATTCATCTGTACGTGATGTCAACTACGAATCTTTTGATTCTATTCTTTGAATAGAAGTCAGAAGAGTCAAGAGATCTCAATTTAACGCAGTTTGAATGATGTTAGAATGTTGCGTGATCAGAAAAGTTGTCATGCAGAGTTTTCACTCACACAACAACATCTTTTCTAACAGTCACAATTGATCTACAAAGAAGATTAATGACATGTCGATGTCAGTAAAAGATGAAAAGATATCTAGTGAAAAGATCGATCTCAGTATGAGAGTCGTGATTACAAGTGATAGAAGAATTTGCAATTCATCACATCAACAATGTCATCAAGTAATTGATGAAAAGATATCAGATAAAATAGTTGTTCTCAGTCTGAGAGTCATGACTACAGTGCTCAAAGAAGTAGTGACTTGTCAATCACGCTGATATATTGAGAAGACTTGAGTTCATCTTCTTTACTTGACATCAAGTCATACATCTATCTACATGAAAAATTGAGAGCTCAAGAGAATGATCAGAACGCATTCTCTTTTATTGATTAAAGTCAAACATCGAACGATTGCAATTGCACATCTATACTAACAATTCATTCAATGTCTACGTGACATAAGTCAAATCAAGAGAAGAAAAGAGTTACTCAGTATAATTACACTTTATCTTCTCATCATATGCATCTCTCTTTCATTACATATTTCTCTGTGCAATGAATGATAATCATTGAGTAAAAGAACGCAGTTCTACGTACGTTACAATCATGAGCATCATGAGTGCAAAGAAAACATCTTTTATCTTCAAATCAAGAATTGAATCGAAACATTGTTGTATAAAATATCATCAATGAAGAGCAAAGCAAAGACAATGTGTCATAAATGAACAACACAGACACTCATTAAAAGTTTACTTGAGCATCACACGCTGAATAGAAGCTATAGATGCAAACTTGATACATAGTCTCATGATCATTGTTTCAACGACGTGAAGTCATCATATAGACAACGAGTGATTTTCTCTCTCAGAGAGTTTTGTTCACTCGATATAAATAGCATAAAGTTTCTCATGAGTTGAGTTTAAATCAATGTCACAAGAATGTATGAATTCAAATCAAATCAAATCAAATCAAATCAAATGATATGAATGTTCACTTTCTTATCAAATGCTTTTTTAATAATTCAACTATTTTAATTGCATAGTTCTTGCATTTTTGATCTAGTTGTACTTTCACTGACGAAATCTCAGTCTTTATTTGCATGACTTTTATGAGCGATGTTTGAAATGCTTTCAATATCTTTCGTAACGCTGCGTTCTGCAGCTTACGAAATTTGATTGCGTGACTTTTTTGATTATTTCATCAGATTTCAACGTTGTAGTCGCTAATGATTATGATGCATGCTAGATACAACTGTCTTTCTGACTTCGCATTTAGTTTCCACTCACTATTCATTAGTTTAAAGAGTGAGTGTAGCGTTCTTGTGACTGCAACAATTTTCATTTGCATATGCATCTTGAAGTTGAGCTTTCGATTCAGTCAGACTTCTAGTCATTGTATGCAGATCTTTGATTTTACGACTGTGTCATTGAATAACATAATTGTTTGATTGAATGTTACTTTGTGACTTTTAAAATGAATTAATTCGAATTTTGAATCATCAAATTGCATTGCATTTTCATTTGCTTATGTAAATGCAATTTTCATCATCTTTTTCAGCTTTTTCACATTCTTGTCAATGCTCTTTCCTTCAATGTACAGTGTAATGTCATTAATGTAGCTGAATGACTGTAGATTTTCAATTCTTACGCGAATCTTTGAAAATGTCAGAATCGTGCCTAGATGATACAATCAATGAAGATCAAAGTTGATAGTGCTTGATCTTTAGAAATAGCTATAACTGAATATTAAGAACACAGAAGAAGATTGATACAAAAGCTTCTATTTATGTAATGTTCAGAGATTGCGCTAGACTTGAAAGAAATGTGTTTGTGACATGAAAAGAAAATGATGTAAATGAACAAGATGTTGATGAAAGAAAAGAGTGTTGAGAAAGAAAAAAAATGTTGAATCATATCTGAGTCAAACCTGAAGTCAGATCTAGATCAGATCTCGACTAGCTCTGTTCAGTCTTATCGATCTTGATACACTTGTAACAAATGCTAGCATTCATGTGATGTGATTTGCTTCAATTTGACGAAGATGCGCATCTCATTGCAATTTCATGTTCAGTTGTACTTTCAGAACTCATATATTTGATTTTGACTTAATAACTGAGCTTTCTATTTGTATGCTAATCATCATGTCAAATCTTTTTGATTTTCTGATGAAGTGCATAAATTCATATTTTTCTGATGCAAATGTTGCATCATGAGTGCAAGCTCATTTTACACAGACATTGTGTACTTTGCTCAATGTTTTGCAAATTTCTTTAATGAATTTATTGTATGTTAGAATGTTAATATCATTTATGAAGTTAAGCACTTTTATCTTAATTTTCAATGCTTTGCACTTTTCAATCAAACTTGCGTTGAAGAATAGAAAGAAAATTGATGAAATAAGAAATCTTTGCAATATGTCTGCATTTATCTTGCGCATATCACTTATTTGCTCATTGAATCTCAGCAATGTTTCTCAATTCTTAAGAAAGCTGCATGCTCATTCAACTATATAGTTTGAAATTCTTTTCATTTTTAAAGTATGCAGAAGTTTGATGTGCAAGACTTGATTGAATGCTTCAACAACATTTAAACTTAGCATAAACACTATGTATTTGATTTTGCAGTCTCATATTTATTAAAACTCTTTCACATGAAATTATGTAACAGCAATAATTAAATAATCATTGAGTAATCAGAGTCTTGAAGTGATTGCTCTGATCGCTTGAATCAGAAGTGATCACAGTGAGCATGATGACTTGACATGATTTTTCTATATCTATATAATGATGATTGTTCTCTTAGATAGAAGCTTCGTGCTCAACTCATGTAAGTAATCAATACACATTATTGTTTCAGCTATCTTCAGATCTCAAGTTTAGTAATAATAATTACTGTTTAATCTTTGTATATATTTTGTATTGTTAAAGAAACAATTATTACACTTTGAGCATCATTCTTTCACAAGATATCAGAGATGTTCATTTCTTTCAATCATGTTTAGTCAGTCAGAACAAGTCATGCTCAGTTAAGAAGCAAGCATCTTCAATGTAAATAAAATCAAGATTTCAACATTAAACTTGTATCATGATGATCAAAATAAACTCAAAGCATATTTAGTACAGATAAAGCTATACATTAAACAACATTCATTTCAGTTTAAGTTCATCAAGAACAAAGTACTCTTTGCATTCATTTATTTAAGAAATAATGCATTTACATGATTTCATCACTATCTAATGAATTATCTGCAGAAGAAATCAGAGAAACAAGAAGAAGAAATCAACATGATATTTTGTAATTCTCAAATGTTTAAGAAACATTTAAGAAGAGTATTTGAAGACATTGACAAGAAATGTACAGTAAAATGATAGTTGTACAATCTGCAACAGAAGATCTTCGTAACGATTTATTCAATTAACTTTTAGCATATTGCAATGAATATAAAATAAGATGATGCAGCTTTCATCAGTCAGTTCTATCAAAAGACTATGAAAGAAAGTTAAGAATGAAATCATTAAAATTAATAAATTCATTGACTTGCAGAAAATGATATTTAAAGTGATGATCATCAATAACAGATAGTACAAGAGACGTCTGAAAAAAGATAAAGAATCAACTATGTCAATAGTATTAAGTTGAAAGTTCAAGAAGAAATGATGACAGTCATACTATGATTCTTAATCTATGAAGTTAGACGCAACTCAAAAAATATCAATGAATGCTTGCAATAAAACAGTTCAATAAAGCAAGACATGTTACACATGCAAAAAGCTGAGTTATTACTTCAAGAATTGTATTCAGAACAAGTATAAAAATAAGTTAAAGTTTTATGATAAGCAAGACAGATCTTTTGCAGCAATGAAAAAAGATTAGAAAGACAAGCATTAAGCATTGTTGTAAACAGCATGTTACAAGAACAACTGTCATACTCATCTGAGTAATAAGAAAGATTCTGAATGATACTTGAAGTTCTTGCAAAAGAATCATTTCTACGTAGCAATTCATCATCAATCAAAAGTGCATGATGAGAATAGTGATGAAAGTTTATTCACTATGATCGCGAAATCAGAGATTCTCAACAACAAAGTATATGACTTGAACAGATTGAACAGCATTGAAGAAGTTATTTATCAAGCAGTTGAAGAAGAGAATCGACTTAGTGAAATTCTACAAGCATTTACTATTGCAGCAGAAGATGCTCTCAAGCAAGAAAAAGATCATCTTGAAGTAAAGAAAGATTTTAGAAAGTTTACAAATTAAGCAAGCTTTATAAGCATGTACAATGAATTGTACACTCTTTTTAAACAGAAAGAGAAAGATTTTTTACAGTGAATGCAATAAATTAAGAATGATATATATCAAGTCATTTATGACATTATGCAAGATGAGTTGATTGCATCGCGCAAAGACATTTGATATCATGACATAGTCATGAAAAAGTCATTTACAGAAGTCAAGTTCATCAAGCAAGAAGAATGTATACTTTTTGATGAAGATTACATATTCAAAGAGTTTAGATAAATGACAGAAGTTATTAGAGAAAGATTTGATCTGTGTGATTCAAAGAAATATTCACTTAAGAAGATCAATTTGAATCAATTTCAGTATATAAAACAAGTATTGAAAGAAAGAGCTTTTAGTTTAAAAAACTAGAAGATTTTTTAATTAATAAATCATTAAAGAAGTTTAGTCAAGAATTGAAAATCGAAAGCATATTTATCTTCATTAATGATTTATCGCAGTTATGAGTTTGAGTCAAAGTTAATGATCACGCAGCACGTTTATTCATAGACAGTGACTGCATGAAGAATTATATATTCTCAGAATTTGCTAAAGAAGCGCAAATATTTATGCAGAAGAAGAAAGAATCTTACAATCTGCAAAACTTCAATGAAACATTCATGAAGTATAATAATGAACTAATAAATCAAGAAACTTGATTCATTCATTTGAAACTTAAACAACATTGAAAGAAGTTATGTTTAGATGTTACAAAGCATTCAGACAGTGATATAATTCTAGACATATCATGACTTTGTACAATCAATTTGATGATTGATTGAGTCAATAAGATAATTGCATTTCTAGATATAGAAACAACGCGATTACACTTGATATTAAAGTCATCATAAGATGTGAAGATATTCATCATGATGAGTGAAGAAATGCGCGAAGAGTTCAGAGAAATCAACGATGCACAGATGTTATGAAGCAAAGAGATTCAAAGTGATCACTTGAAGAATCTCATTATTGCTATTATTTTTAAGAAATATTAGAAATATAAAATTCTGTTTGAGAAAGAAAGTAATCAGAAAATATTACTCAAACATCAATCATGAAATCACAAGATTAAGCTCGTTGATGACAAGAAACTTATGAAACAGTTCATTTACTTATTGTTGATAGAAAAGCTTGATGCTTTGTGACAATATCTGAAAGAAAACATGTGAAAAGAATTCATTAAAGAATCACAATCATCAGCAGAATATTTAATTCTGTTTATTTCAAAATTAAATAAAAGTTTAAAACTATGTATTAATTACAAAGTATTGAATAACATCATAATTAAAAACAGCTATTCATTATTGCTCATAGTAAAACTGCAGAATAAATTGCAAAGTGCACAGTGATTTACGAAATTTGATATATTCAAAACATTCAATCAAATATAAATTAAAGAAAAAGACGAGTGAAAGACAGTTTTTCATACTCAACTAGAACATTATTAGTATTTGATCATGTCTTTTGACTTAATTAATGCTTCAATCACATTTCAGATCTTTGTGAATAATGAGCTATGATGTTATCTGAATTAATTCATCATAGTATATCTGAATGATATATTAATATATTCAAAGATAAAGAAAGAACATGTGCAACATGTTAAGAAAGTTTTACAGACTTTGAAGAAAGTTGATTTATGCATCAAGTCAGAGAAAAGTGAATTTCATGTACAAAGTGTACAGTTTTTGAGATTCATAATCATGTCTCAGAGTTTAAGAATGAATTCAAAGAAGATAAAAGTTATTATGACTTGATCAATGTTAAAGTTTAACATCAAAGTTCAATTCTTTTTAAAATTCGCGAACTTTTATAAACACTTTATAAAGAGATACTTCAGAATCATCTTGTCACTTACAAATCTTACAAGAAAGAATATATCATTTGTGTGAACTGAGAAAGCAGAAGAAGCTTTCAAGAAGCTGAAGAAATTGTTCATCTTTCAATCAGTACTGATCATATTTGAATCAGAAAAACTCATTACACTCAAGATGAATGCATCAGACAAAGCTATTGAAGCATGTATCAATCAATCAGATGATAAGAGATATCTGTATTTTATTGCATTTTACAATAAAAAGCTTACAGACGCTGAATTGAACTATGAGATACATGATAAGAAGCTGTTAGCTATTGTCAATTCTTTCAAATAATGAAGAGTGTATTTGAAAAAATTTAGACATCAGATTCAAATATATACAGATCATAAGAATCTGTTATACTTTATGATCATGAAAGTTCTAAATTGAAAACAGATTAGATGATTAAAAGAATTGTCATCATACAACTTTCAAATTCAATATTGAAAGAAATCTGAAAACTTGAAGATTAATGTCTTAAGCAGAAGAGCAGATCACATAACAGATAAATCACAGATAAATCAGACTATCTTGCAAGAGAACTCAGATAATTCAATCATTTATAATAGATAAAACGCAGCTACTTTATGAATCAACAACAAAGATCTTAAGAAATGAGTAAAGCTAAAGCTAGCGAAGAACTCAGTCATGCAAGATATTATAAAGAATATTGAGAACAACGTGAACTTTAAGATTATCAATGAAATACTAACATTTCAAGATCTGATCTATGTTTCAACAAGATGCAGATAAGAGATGATAAATGATCATCACAAATCAATGATACATGAACATCAGAATTCAAATAAAATCATTGAAAGAATATTTAAAATCTACTATTTTTCAAAGATGAGAAAATAGATAAAAGATATTATCAGAAAGTGCAATGTATATATTCATATGAAACATAATTAACATAAACTCTATGAACTTTTGAAAAGCTTCAGCACATCAGACTGTGCATGAAAAAGCATAGCTTTGAACTTCATAGTTAAGCTATTTAAGTTGAAGAAAAGAATCATCAAAATAATGTATGATTTTATATTAATTATAACAGACAGATTAATTAAGTATGAATACTTCTTATCATACAAGAAAGCAACATTTGCAAAAGATTTAACTTACACATTTCTAAAAATGATTGTAGCAAATTATGAATTATCAGATGAGATAATTTCAAATAGAGACAAGCTTTTCACATTGAAATTCTGAAAATTCTTGATGAATCAGTTAGAAATTCATCATAAACTGTCAACAACTTATCATTTGCAAACAGATGAATAAATGAAAAGAATGAATTAAACATTGAAACAGTATCTCAGATGTTATATTAACTATAGACAGAATGATTGAGTACAGCTACTGTCAGTAATACAGTTGACTTTCAATAGCACAACAACAGAAGTAATTAGCATGTCATTATTCTTTGCAAACTATAAGTTCAAGTCAGAAACTCTTAAGAAATTGTGTAAATTTGCATAATTAGTTCAGAAAATTACATTACAGATAAAACAATTGCAGCTACTATAGAAAGAATTACAGAAGAACATAAAGTTTTTCAGCAAATGCATGATTCTGTATGCAAATAAAAGAAGAGATAGAGAATTTACTTTTAAGAAGAGAAACAAAGCATATTTACTAAGATAAAATATCAAAATGAAAAGATCAAGTAACAAACTGAATCATACAAAGCTAGAATCTTATAAGATTCTAAAGATCAAAGAATCAATTAACTACAAGTTAAATTTGTTAATATTTATGAAAATACATTTAATATTTCATATTTGTCTTTTGAAGTTTGCAAACTCAAATATATTAATTCAAACAGAATTTTTAGAAATTGATTCAAAGAATCAAAACATTGAATATGAAGTAAAGAATATACTGAATCAACAGAATATTAAAGATCAGTCTCATTGATTAATTAAGTAAAAAGATTACAAACATATTAAGAATACTTGAAAATCAAAGAAAAATCTTAAGAACTGTGAAATGTTTCTGTGATAGTTTCAGTTGAGAAACTCAGTCAATCAAAGTCTGATGAAATCTCAATCTGCTCAAAAAACATATCAAAGAGAAGATCATTCAACAATGATTTACTAGTTTTTCTTTCATTCTTCTCAAGCTCAATGATGTTTTAAAACTCTCATTCAATCATCATTTGTTTTTTATTCTTTAAAAACACAAATTGATTTTGCAAATAAGTATCTTTCGCGAAGATTTTTTGCATTTGCTTGTGAGCATTCAACAGCTCATCAAGAACGCGATTGCATTCTGTCTTTATTCTTTTTCACTTCATCATTGAGAAAGTAAGATTGCATTTGCAATTGAGATGCATACACTCAATACAATGATTGATTTCATTGTCAACACAACATTTCTTTTGTAAGTGACTGCAATGTTCATAAGAATGCATGACAGCATGCTTAAAACTCATACATTCAAGAAAATCTTTGCAACGCAAGATAAAGTTTTAATTGTGTAATGAGAAAACATGAAGAAAAAATGATTTTCAAAATGAAAATCTTAGAAGAGAATCTAGTGTTAAAACTCTCTCACATGAAATTATGTAACAGCAATGATTAAATAATCATTGAGTAATCAGAATTTCAAAGTGATCACTCTGATTGCTTGAATCAGAAGTGATCACAGTGAGCATGATGAGCATAATGCTCATCTTACTCATCTTGCTCAAAAATGATCAGAATGATCATTCAGAGCAGAGATGACTTGACATGATTCTTCTATGTTTATATAATGATGATGATTCTCTTAGATAGAAACTTTGTGCTCAATTCATGTAAGTAATCAATACACATTATTGTTTCAGCTATCTTCAAACCTCAAGTTTAGTAATAGTGATTACTGTTTAATCTTTGTATATATCTTATGTTGTTAAAGAAACAATCATTACAATATTGTGTGAACTTAATTTACTAGTAAATTTAATGTCAAGATCATGAATTGCTTGCATCTCACTTTCATTTGAGCATCAGATAGCATGTGATGAGTCTCAGTTATATTGCTCAGTCTTTTAATCATGATCAACTTCAAAGCTTTTTTCATGATATTAAGCAAAGCAATAAGTCGATATATTTTTAAATCAGTATAATCACTCTTTTTTGATTTGCATAGTACTATTATTTGAGTCTTTTTGAACTGCTTTGAATAATATTTGTATGTTACATATGTGTTGAATAAACTCATTAATATTAAAATCAGTTCTGCAAGATTTGTTTGCAATGCTTTGTTCAAAATGTTTGAAATATTTGATGCTTTGTCTGCTTTTATTTTTTTAATTATCTGTTTCACTTCATTTTCTGAAATGTGTAAATCAAATGACATTGTCAAGAATATAAATGAATTTGCAATGTCATTGATGTTTGTTTGAAAAAATAAGAGAAAGAATTTTTCTTGCAATATTTCGATTTTTTTCTTGAATGTTATTATCATTTGATCAGTGTCACTTCACTTTAATGACAAAAACTGAGAATTTTTTTAAAATAATTGATTTTGATTCTGACTCATTTTGCGAAGTGTCATATTGATTTAAGTGCATCACTCAACTCATGCATTTGTGATCTGAAATGTGCGCGCTTTGCTTGTTGAATAATCTTGTTTTTATGATCATTATGTTTCAGATATTCATTTCACGCATTTAATGTGCTTTGTGTTTTTCATAAAATTTACAGCCGTCTTGATTTCATTATTATCTTTGAGCAGTTTGAATTTTAGAAGTTCTTTGCTTAACTTAATGACTTTGTCAAAAGAGTAAATTTCTCAATGATCTTCTGTAATGTCTTGATAACTTTGCACACTCTTTCATTCTTCATCATCTTGCTGTTCAAAGAATGATTTAACAAAAGATATATATGCAGATACATGCTCAATGCTTTTATGTTCATTTTCTTTCATAATCATTGAGTTGAAAACTGTATTGAAGTTGTTTATAAACAAAGTTCTATAACAGTTGAAAGATGATTCAATTCTTAATGCAAATCAATGTATATTTTGCACTTGCATATCATGAACTGTATTTTCTCGCTGCTAAAAACTAGATTAATAGTTGTAAACTGATTGTGAATCTTGCAAGTAATAATGTCTGATTTCAGCAATAATTTCAGCTTAGCATTAGTAATAATGTCAAGTAAACTGTTGATTGCTGCATGTTAAGTGAAGCATTTATCAAAAATATGTTGCATATGTTACATGCAACATATATAAGACACAATCTCTATGCTGATTTTTCTCTTAGTGAGAGATAGTTTTTCTCGTTGCAAATTCACAGTTCAAGATGAGTGAAATCTTTCACTGCTCAAATTTCAACAATTTACTTCTTAAACATGAGTTGCAAATGTTTTGTCAGCAATACACATGCATATCACAGTCAATTTCTTCTTTAATCACATTAACATATGTTACTGTTTTCTTAAGTTATACAGATGATGTTTTAACTAGAAATTGACTTTATCATCAAGACATTTAAAAGTCAAAACTCAGTAAAAAGATAAGATTCTTAAAATCAACAGTCATCATCATTATATATCACATCTTACAAATGCTTGCTTAGCTTGTAAAATGTGCAACTTATCTATTTTGCATTATCTGTAAAGATTTTTCTCATGCAGATTGATCATGTTTTGCAAAAATGTTCATATGCTACACTTTTAATCAAATAATGTAATTCAATCATTCTTTATTAATTCACTTATGTTTCTCTTTTTTTAATAAAGTTTTCTCATCAGCATATTACTTACATATGAAATGTTTATGTTTGAACATTTATTAAATGATATTAACAAGATTTTTGAGTTTATTCATGTTGAACTTAATGAATCTTGTGAGTTGTTTATATTGTAGTAACAGACATGCAGTCTTAACAAAATTTATACATAGTTAGCATGTAAATTTAAAGAATGTTCATGATTTAAGTTCTTTTTGCTAATCATTCTCAACAGATCAAATGCAAGAGTGTTTTGTCTCAGTTCTTGTTATCACAATGACAAGATATTGAATCGAATGATTTTTATAAGCAATTTCTCTCATAGTTTTGCATTTTATTTTATTTTCTCATCTGCATGCAGATTGCTTTGCAACATGCACATTGAGATTATTAAAGTCTGCATGATCATGAAAACTCTGCATGTGATCAATGCACAACACTTCATCATCATGCAGCACTTCAATGTCATTCAAACTTTTAATAATCTTTAAACTTTACTGTAATTAAACAGTAGATTTGTAATCAGCATTGCATACAGATGAGTTTCATTGCAAATCAAAAGTGTTAGAATCATGTCTAGAACAAGTCATAGAAATACAGGTAAACGAAGAGTAAATCAGGTAAACGAGAATTCAAAGCTAAAGAGCGAGATCTATCTAGATGCAAAGACTATATGTACAGAAGAAAGAAAAGCGCTAGACTCGCTTCAAGAACGCGCGTTTCAGTAGAAGACTAAGCACGCTCGTAACATTACTTTCTCTTCTCAGTCAAGCAATGACTTCATTGCTTCAATCAGTTCTTTCTTTCTTGTTCATTTCGTTATCGTTTTATTTGAGCGTTTCAAGCTCATTTCATCAAGCGTTTCAAGCTCATTTCATCAGACGTTTTAAGTCTATTTCTTCTTGACATAAAGTGTTTCAAGCTCTCTTCTTGACATAGAGCGTTTCAAGCTCATTTCATCAGACGTTTCAAGCCTATTTCTTCTTGATATCTGATGTCATTGAAGCAGACTCACTATTGATTCGTGTCTACTACATGCATGTAGCAAAGCTTGTTTTGTTCATGTCTACTACATGCATGTAGTAGAGCTTGTTCTGTTCATTGACTGACTCAATCAAGAGATCAACTATTGACTTGTCATTGTAGCAGACTCACTATCGAGTGACGAGCTCAGTCAATGAGATTAATCGTTGTCTTCTGATTCGTGTCTGCTACATGCATGTAGCAGAGCTTGTTTCATTCGTGTCTACTACACGCATGTAGTAAAGCTTGTTTTCTGATGACAAGCTCAATCAAGAGATCAACTATTGACTTGTCATTGTAGCAGACTTACTTCGAATGACGAGCTCAATTAAGAGATCACTTCGTGTCGTTCTGTATCATTGTAGCAGACTCACTATTCTTGTCATTCGAGCAGACTCTTTCTATTCAGCTTCAAATATTCAATGATGAACGAGTTTCAGTTCATATTTTCGTGATTTCAGACATATAATATATGTTTCATTCTCTGTCTTAAAACATATAGTGTATGTTTCATTCTGTTTTCAGTACATATCATCTTGCTGTTGTTGTCAATGTCGTGAATAAAGATAAATCGTAGAAGATATAAATAAAAGTAAGTTCGTGACTGAATTCGATTTCGAATGTCGTTCAAGCAGACTCACTATCGAGTGATGAACTTGATGACAAGATCAATCGTTCTTTTATCATTGTAGCAGACTCACTTCTGATTCAAACTTATCACATTTGATAGCGCTTGTTTCGTTCATGTCATTGTAGCAGACTCACTATTGATTCATGTCTACTACACGCATGTAGTAGAGCTTGTTCTGTTCGTTGACTGACTCAATCAAGAGATCAATCGTTGTCTTTTGATTCATGTCTGCAGCGCGTCACAGAGCTTGTTCTGTTTATGTCATTGAAGCAGACTCACTATCGAGTGACGAGCTTGATGACAAGATCAATCGTTATCTGTCTTTGTAGCAGACTCACTATTTTTGTCATTCAAGCAGACTCTTTCTATTCAGCTTTAAATATTCAATGATAAATGAGTTTCAGCTCATATCTTCGTGTTTTCAGACATATAGTATATGTTTTATTTTCTCGAGACATATAGTATATGCTACTCTGTCTGCAGTACATATCATCTTTGCTGTTGTCGTCAATGTCGTGAATAAAGATAACTCGTAGAAGATACGAATAAAAGATTCGTTGCTGAATCAAGTTTTGATGTCATTGAAGCAAACTCACTATTGATTCGTGTCTACTACACGCATGTAGCAGAGCTTGTTTCGTTCGTGTCATTGTAGCAGACTCACTATTGAACGTGTCGTTCAAGCAGACTGACTATCGAGTGATGAGCTTGACGACGAGATCAATCGTTATCTGCTCTTGTAGCAGACTCACTGTCTGATCAATTAAGTCTGATTAATTCAGAATCGATTTGAATCTGCAACGCTCGCACTCGCAGAGCTTGTTCTGATCGCGTCTATTGCATTCAATAGCACTCTCTATTCTGCCTACTACATGCATGTAGCGAGGCTTGTTCTGATCGCTTCTATCACATTTAATAGAGCTCTCTGTTTCTGTCTATCGCGTTCGATAGAGCTTGTTTCGATTTCTGTCTACTGCGTTTGATAGAACTTATTCTTTTCAATAATGAGTTCAGTCAAGAGCTCAGTTCGAGATTGTCTTGTCTGCAACACGTTGCAGAGCTTGTTCAGTTCAATGACGAGCTCAGTCAAGAGCTCAGTCGAGAGATCGATTCAACTCTGCAACGCGTTGCAAAACTTTGCTTTCAATCGTAGCTAGAAAGCGAATCACTATCGTGTGATATGTACGAAGCTTTAAATAATGTTAGAATCATGTCTAGAGTTAGTCATAAAGATACAGGTAAACGAAAAGTAAATCAAATAAACGAGAATTCAAAGCTAAAGAGCGAGATCTATCTAGATGCAAAGACTATATGTACAGAAGAAAGAAAAGCGCTAGACTTGATAGAGTTTAGACTCACTTCAAGAACACACGTTTCAGTAGAAGACTGAGCACGCTCGTAACAAAAAGAAAGAGAATTTTATATTATAAAATACAATGAAAAGAATATTTTATTGAATATAATCAATGAATATTGAGCAAAGATATGAAAGATGTCTTGAAGCTTATAAAAGCTTTCAAAAAAAGCTTTCAAAATGAGACTGAAACATAAGCGAAAAGCATAATTACTTACTTTCAAGCATAAATTCATTATTAGAAAAGAAGAATCATTGTATTAAAATAGTTTCACTTTTTAATGAAACAATCACATATGTAAATTAACAAACAGAAGAAAAAAGCGCAAAGACATTCAAACACGTTTAACAAGAAAACATAATCATCATGATATCACAAACATCATGCAATCATCACTTCATTAAACATCTTTCATATAAGACAAGATTGCAAACTTTTTCTTCTTTTTCATTGTTGAATTTACATTGAGACGTGAAGACAAAGATTTAAAAGATAATAAATTATGCTAAATATATCAGAACAATTAAAAACATTGATAAAATGATATATAATTGAGATTAAATATATCACAAAGCGCTTTACATTCAGAATTTCTTTGACAATGTCATTGATAATCATTATTTCTTTGAGAATGAGCTTTTAAATTTTTAAAGACTTGAGTTTGTAAATTTTCTTAAAATAATTTTTCACATAAGTCATTGTTATCAATTTCTTGTAAAGAATTTTCTGATGAACAATGAATATCTTTAAAGTAATGTTCTTTTCTTCATTCTTAATTGCACTATCATGAATTTTCTGCAGATAAAAGAATTTATTAACAGTTGAAATGCAGATTTCAAAAATTTAAACATTGAATCATGAGTATTTAGCAAATATATCATATAAGTATATTCATTGTGACACAGAAACTTTCATTATTTGCACAGTGAACACACTTTTTGTACATTGTTTTCTTCTGAAAAATGACATCATACAGCGATGCTTTATTCTTGATGTGTAAAACTCAAGCACACTTTATATAAATCACTTTATTTAAAGCTTTAAAATCAGTAACACTTCTTTTGTTTATTTCAATTATTGACAGCTGAAAAGCATCAGTAACAACATTAAGAAGTTGAATAAGTGAATCTCATTATCATTTTTTAATTTCGCAAAGTTTGTGAGTTCAATAAAATCATTAATGAAGCATCAGTAATCATTTCTTTCTTCATTGTCTTTTGAATTTTCTCTTCAATAGCAAAAATGTATTTAAAAGTTTAAATAGTAGAAGTGATGAACTCTTGATTAGAATTTGATGATATTTGCATCATTATGAGCAATTCAGCATCAATAACATGATGATTATTACATTTAATTAATGTTGTTTGAGTAAACTTATAATACTGTTAGTTACAGTAATAGTCATGAAATCTCAAGTTGCAACATCACTTACTTTCATAATGATCTTGACTTAAACATCAATTAACTTCATCATTTTATGATTCTTTTTAAGCATCATTATGCATTCACAATTTATAATTTAAATCTTTTACTTTTACAATACAAATATACTTATAGTTTGTTAAAAGTAATCATATAATGATAAAAATATAATTATGATTAAAAAAAATTGAAGTTGAAGAAAATAAGAAGTTGAAAGAAATTGAAAAAGCAATAAACAAAACAATAATTATTATTCACTTTTGTTTATACTTTATCATTTCAATCACATCATTTACTTGAAATGTAAACAATGTTTATGTGCTATTTACACGTCATCATTGCTGTCATTTACATTAATTACACATCACATATACTATTTACAATGTCATTTATACACATTATAATTGAAGATGAATCATCATTCAATTGAAAGTTTCTTTTTTTCTTTTTTTCTCACAAAGATTTGAAGATTTTTATCAAGAGCTTTCAAAGTGAATTAATGAGTACACATCATCATTTATCAAACTAAACAAAGACATTACTTATTGAGATTAAAAATGAATTCACTTAAAAGAAAAAATAATTGTCATGATGAATTAACATATAAAGATTAAATCAGAAAACTAGAATTGAAAATTAAATTGAAAATTAAATTTGAATTAACTTTGAAACTTTATGACTTTGTCAAAACATCATTTAGACTACGTCATATCTTTGACTTAATATATCATGAATTATGTCATGCTCAACTTAACAATGCTTGATAAACTCTTTATAATTAATTGATTTTCTTGAGTTATTGAGAGCTTCTTAATAATTAACTTTATCATAAAATATATTCATTCTGTGTTTACTTAAAATATTACATTGTTATATTACTTTTATAAACTTCATTTATTCATTTAGTAAATTCAATCATCATAAAATCATTCAAGTTCTTCATTTAAGTTTAAATGAAAGTTTAATGATTTTTCTTCATTATTTTAATGACTTGCAAAGTTTCAATCTTTGATTAAATAATTACTAACTTTTGTTTCTTTTGCAGTTCATTACATTAAAGCATTGCTCATGTTAATTATTCATCAATATTTTCAAAAATTTAATTTTTTGCTTTTTTACTTTCTGATTTCATTATGTGATATTTATTTTCTAATATGATGTTTTGTAAAATTAAAACATCATCATTTCAACTTTGTTATGATTACATTATTGTTATCATGCTTGAATATTAAATCATCATTTTTAAGAAAGATTTGAAATAATTAGAATTATAATGATCAAGTTTATTAAATGAATAAACAAAATTTATAAAAATGATATGACAATGTGATATTTTAAGCAGACACAGAATAAATATATTTTATGATAAAGTTAGTTATTAAGAAGCTCTCAATAACTTGAGAAAATTGATCAATTATAAAAAGTTTATCAAGCATTATTAAGTTAAGCACGATATAACTTATGATATATTAAGTCAAAGATATGATGTAGTTTAAATAATGTCTTGACAAAGTCATAAAGTTTCAGAGTTAACTCAGATCTGATCTTTAACTCAGTCTCTGATTCTAGTCTTTGATTTAATCTTTATGTGTCAATTCATCATGACATGATAGATAAAAGTTAATTATTAAGAAACTTTTAATAATTTAAGAAAATTAATTGATTATACATCAATTATTTAATGAAATCAGCTAAAACTAACTACAAGCTCATTAAGCTAACATCAGTCAAAAACATCTGTTTAGTCGAGCTTCTAGCTCACAAGCTTTAATAGTCACTCATCAATAACTAATAACTAGCTACAAGTGCTTGTATCTTTTGATGACAGTCATTTGTTCAAAAGACATCAATTGCTCAAAAGATATAATGCATAATACATGTTCACTTTTCATATGTTTCTACATTCAAGATTCATATATAATCAAATAAATCATTTGATGAATTAATTATTTAAGTAGTTATTTAATCATTTATTTAAACATGAAGAATGCTTGATAGAAAATCATGTAGAAAGTCATGAAGAATGCTTGATAGAATGCTTGATAGAAAAACATGAAGAATGCTTGATAGAATGCTTGATAAAGAAACATGAAGAACGCTTGATAGAAAAACATGAAGAGTGCTTGATAGAATGCTTGATAGAGAAACATGAAGAATGCTTGATAGAAAAACATGAAAAGTGCTTGATAGAAAAACATGAAGAATGCTTGATAGAAAAACATGAAGAGCGCTTGATAGAAAAACATGAAGAGTGCTTGATAGAAAAACATGAAGAGTGCTTGATAGAAAAACATGAAGAATGCTTGATAGAAAAACATGAAGAGCGCTTGATAGAGAAACATGAAGAGTGCTTGATAGAATGCTTGATAGAGAAACATGAAGAATGCTTGATAGAAAGTCATGTAGAGAGTCATGTAGAAAGTCATGTAGAAAATCATGTAAAAAGCATTGTTTGACTTGTGTTATGCACTCAATCGACGCGTATTTTGAAGCATGTAGAATGTTTGATAAAGTGTTTGATAAAAAGCTCAGTCGATAGCTCAATAAATAGCTCAGTAAAAAGATTGATAGAAAGATTGATAGAAAAATCAGTAAAAAGATCAATCGAAAGATCAGTAGAAAGCTCACTAAATGACTTGATTAAAAGATCAGTAGAAAGCTCATCAATAGAAAGATTAATAGAAAGATCAATTGAAAAATCAGTAGAAAGCTCACTAAATGACTTGATCAAAAGATCAGTAGAAAGCATTGTTTCAAACATTGTTTGACTTATGTTATGCACTTGATTAACGCGTCTTTTGAAGCATGTTTTGAAGTGAGTAGACTGACTAGTAAATGAACGAGTAAATAGCTGAGTTGATAGCTGAACATGTTGATATTTTAATTGTTGTTGTTCTAGAAAGTAAAAACTATGAAGAAAAAAAGAAGATGAAAACTTCAAACTTTCTAGCGTCAACTTTATAAAGCTTGAAGCGAAGATTATCAAGTAGATAACTAAGTATGTAGAATGATGAGTAGATAGAAAGTCATGTAAAAAGCATTGTTTAAAGTATTGTTTAATGTGTTTTATGCACTTAATTAACGCGTTTGATAGAAAGTAGAATGAAGAGTAGATAAATGAGTAGAGTGAAGAGTAAATGAGCGAGTAAATAAACGAGTAGAATGAAGAGTAAATGAGCGAGTAGAATGAAAAGTAAATAGATGAGTAAAGTGAAGAGTAAATGAGTGAGTAGAATGAAGAGTAGATAGATGAGTAGAATGAAAAGTAAATAAGCGAGTAAATAAATGAGTAGAATGAAGAGTAAATGAGCAAGTAGAATGAAGAGTAAATGAGTGAGTAGAGTGAAGAGTAAATGAGCGAGTAAAATGAAGAGTAGATGAGCGAGTAAAATGAAGAGTAAATGAGTGAGTAGAATGAAAAGTAGATAGATGAGTAGAATGAAGAGTAAATGAGCGAGTAAATAGATAAGTAGAATGAAGAGTAAATGAGCGAGTAAATAGATGAGTAAAGTGAAGAGTAAATGAGTGAGTAGAATGAAAAGTAGATGAGTGAGTAAAGTGAAGAGTAAATGAGCGAGTAGAATGAAGAGTAAATGAGCGAGTAAATAAACGAGTAGAGTGAAGAGTAAATGAGTGAGTAGATAGATGAGTAAAGTGAAGAGTAAGTAAGTGAGTAGAATGAAGTGTCAAAATCATGTCTAGATGATACAATTAATGAAAATCAGAGTTGATAGTGCTTGATCTTTAGAAATAGCTATAACTGAATATTAAAAATACAGAAGAAGATTGATACAAAGACTTCTATTTATGTAATGTTTAAAGACTGTACTAGACTTGAAAAAGATGTATTTGTGACATGAAAAGAAAATGATGTAAATGAACAAGATATTGATGAAAGAAAAGAGTGTTGAAAAAGAAAAAAGATGTTGAGTCATATCTGAGTTAAATCTGAGTCAGATCTTGATCAGATCATTGACTAGCTTTAATCATTACACATAATACTTACTAACATGCATTGTGAATTAATTAGAGCTTCAATCTTGTTCAGTCTTATTGATCTTGATATGCTTGTAACATTACTTTCTTCTTTAAAAATTTATGTTTGCATGAATGTAGTTCATTTGCTCACTTTTGTTGATAGTTATTTTGATATTTTAGCGCGATTTGCTTGAATATAGCTTATGAAATTCATTCAAAACTTTCTCTGAGTCATTGAATTTTTCTTTATCAACATAGTATCATTCATCATTTCTATTTAAATCTTTTCATTTGACTTTGTACTGTATTCAATCTTAATAGCATCTGAAGTTCAATATATCATTTATCTTTCAATGTTCATTGTCTTTGATAATGATTAATCTGAGTGATTCTAAATGTTGTTCTGATAGAAAATCTTCTGAATACAATCATAGTAGCTTCAAGCTGAACATTGAATGCAGATGCTTCATGCTGACTGATAAATGAAGATGATAGAAGATATTCACTTTAGCAATGATTTAATAAAAATCTAGTTATTTATCTTTCAAATCTTTGCAGAGTCTTGTTGTCTTGATGTTTCTGAAAGATAGTCAAACTCAGTCATTTACTTCATATGTGATGTCTCATTTATGTTTATTGATCTGAACTTTGATGATCAGCTTCGTCTTTTTCAATTGTTGACAATCAAAGCTCAGTAGCTTTTTCATTTAAATGACAATATCATTTGCTTTTCTAACTTCAAGTCATTCACAAGTTGTTTTATAGTCAATCATATTTGAATCAAAACTCATTCGAGAGTGAAATTCTTTATTGAAGTAGAAGAAAATTATTGAAGTGATTAAGAAAATATTGAAATTGTCGTTGAATTTCATCATAAATATTCATTTGACTCAATCATTCTGCATGTAATTGCAGTAGATTCTAAGTTTGCATTCAACATCTTAATTGACTCATTTTGATTAATCATTGATCTCAAAATGATAAACTATGAATAAACTAGCTGTGATTTTCAGTCGCTTGCAAAGACTTTTTCACATAGTTGATATGAATTGAAAGTCTCTGTTTGAAACAATAGAATTGAGTAGATCATGCAGTCAATAAACGTTTCATAGCATGATTTAAATCATTTCTTCAACTGAGATGTCATCATCTTCTCAATGACAGAAAACATAATGATGTTATTTGATGAAATAATATATGATTATGCAAATGACATTATAGTCTTCTGACAGAGATAGTTCAGTAATGAAGTTCATAATTATATCTTTTCAGCATTTCTGTGAAATCAAGAGAGAATGATGAAGTTCATTGATGCTATCTTTAAAGACTTTGCTTCGCTGACAAGCATGACAGTTTCAAATGTATCATCAAATAGTAGCTTAATGATCTGATCAATAGTAGAAACGCTGAACTAGATCAATGATTCATTTATTGTCAAGATGAGAGATTGAAGATTGATCATGCACTTCTTGTAGTAATTTCGTGTGCATGTTCTTAAAGACTCACAGTAAATCTTTTTTAAATAAAACGTCGTCAATGATTTTGCAGTTCTTCAGTTTAATGATATGAAATTTGAGCTTGTTTTCGTTCATAGCTTGTTTATATTTGCTGCAGAGCTCATCTGTTTGATTGATCATATATACTCATTGATAGAGATTTGCTTTCAATTCAACAGATAGAACATCAACTCTATCAGAGATCAGAATAGTTTGAAAATGATCTTCAAGACGCTAAGCTGATTCAGAGACGTTCACTAGAAGCATTCTGATTAGAGCATTGACTTTAGTGTTCATTTTACCTGATTTAAAAATGATCTGAAAGTTGAACTCTGATAGAATGTTCAGATAGTTGACTTGTTATCGACTCAACTATTTGTTTTTCATGAAAATTTTCAAAGTCTAATGATCAATAAACATCTGAATGAGTAGTTCAGTACACTTCAGCTTGAATCATCAATGTTTAAAGCATCAAATAATGACTAGCAATTTCTTGTCATAAATGTGATAATTGATTTCAGCAAAGATCATGCTTTTGCTGTAGAAAGTCATTGAATGAAGAACTTTTTTGTCATTGTACTGAGATAGTATTTCATCTTTTACATAGTTTGAAGCATTGATTTTCAGAATAGCTTGTCATTTGAGATTGAAGTGACGAAGTACTGAGACTGAACTGACTTGTTTCTTGAGATTGTCAAAAGCTTGAACACAAATCTTGTTTCAAACAAAAGATGTGTTCTTTCTAGTCAGCTGAGTGAATGATTTGACTAGCTTCAAGAAGTTCTTAATGAAACAATGATAGAAGTTAACAAATCTCACGAAGCTCTGAATTTCTTTTAGATTGATTGAAGTGATTCAGCTGACTATGACTATCATCTTGCTGAGATTCATACGAAGATTTAGTTCTGATACAATGACTTCTAGAAAGACAGTCTCTTTTACATTGAATTTGCACTTTCAAATATTCATCTGCAGTTCAGCTTCGCGTAGTTGACTTAATACTAGTTTGACGTGATCTTTATGTTTCTTTCTTGTTTTGCTATAGATGAGAATGTCATCTAGATAGACTTGATAAAAGTCGTTCAGAAAGTCTCATAGAACATCATTCATATATTGCTGAAAAGAGATCAATTCATTAATCAGTTCAAATGATAACATCTTGTATTTATATGCTTTTAAAGCAATGATAAAGATGATGTAATTCTTGCTATCAAAGTGCATTTAAAGTTTGTTGAATGCTGATATGATGTTCAATCTAGTCAGATGCTTGCAACTCACTATTTTATCAATGATTTCGTCTATCAGCAATAAAGAATATCTATTTCTTTTGAAAATGACATTTAGCTTTCAATAGTTCACGCAGAATTGAAGATCTTCATTTGCTTTAAGAGTGAATAGAACGAGAAAGAAATAGAGAGTCTGACTGAAAGTAATGAATCTCTTCAACAGATTCTCGTTTAAGTACTTTTTTACTTTCAGAAGTTTGACAGAGAACATTTAATAAACTCGATAGCGAGAAAGTATTAAATCATTGATGAGTTCAATTTTATGATTGTAGAAGCGATGAAAAGATAGTTTATTTGATTGAGCTCGATTAAAAACATCTAGAAACTCATGATATTTTGATGACAGTTTCGCTTTAATATCTTTTAAATTGTGAGTCGTTTCATTGATTAAAGAGACGTTTAGAACGTTTAAATCGCACTGAGTATTGTACGTGATTTTTCTATTGATGTTCATCATAAATAGAGCAAAGACTTCGATCTTGTTCTTTTTTGAATGATTCAATAATGTTTTAAATGAAGCAACATTTATGCTTTGTGTCACGATTCTAGTCTTGTCAGACTCAGTCTTCTAGCTTTGTCAGATTTATTCTCGCTTCGTCATCTTGACTAGTCTTTATTGAGTCTAGCGTCGACTGAGAAACATACATATGTAATCAGCTTCTTTTCTGTAGCTATCTTTCTTTCTTAGCATTTATCTTCTAGTTAAATGACATCTCTATCTGACTCGCTCTAGACAGATCTCTAACATTAGATAAATGCTCATCATTTACTCTGCTATCGATGAATAAATGATATGAAACAATCTATTCAGTAAGGAAAATTTGCAAGAAATTCTTCAAATTTGCATCATCATTTTAGATTGCAAGAAATTCTTCGATTTTACACTCATTTTCATCATTCTATTTGCAAGAAATTCATTGAATAAAGCACTCAATTATTACCTGAAATTCACAAGAGATTCTTTGAATTTTTACTTATCAAAAAACATCTACTTTTATCTCAACAACTTCTATCTTTTCTCATCATGATACATGATGTCAAGTCAGTTGAGTTTTGAACAACTCATTTGCTTAAAAGCACTGTCAATAGAAGAGTTTCACTTCTACTCATCAATGCTTCAGTTGAAGTTGAGAAAGCTGACATCTCATGAAACATCAACATTGAAGAACAACTGTATCATTGAGTCAGTAATTAATTTGATGAAGTCATCAATATGCTGAACAAGCTTCAAAGTCAGTGAGACTTGACTTTACAACTTAATGAACACTGACTTTTTATACAAGAAGATCACAAAAAGAGAGCGAAACAACTAGAAGTCGCTTATGATAAGAATGATGAGCTAGAGAAAAAGATCAATCAGTTACAAGGCGAGCAATTGAACTTCAGAGCGAAACAACGTCAAGCTGATCGATCTATGTCTTGTCAAGATACTCAGTCAGCTGAGCAATGAGTCAATCAGAAAGAAGCTCACTCTCAACGAGAATCTTCTACTCTATCTGATAATGAAAATGATCATCACAAGTTCATCAAGCTTTCAAATTCATTCATTTTCATCGAAACAGATAATTTTATTTGAGAAACATGAAACATCAAAATAGCTGACAAGCTTGATGTCAACGTGAATCATTATTCTACTGAAAAGATTCATATTGTCTATGTGATTTTCAAACTAGAAGACGATGCTGATTAGCAAATCTATGCAAAGCATCATGTTGATGCTTTCTCATTCTATCAGTCACTATCAGAGCTACTGAAACATCTGAAAGAAATTTATGAAGATCAGAATCTGATTCAAAAGTGTCATCATGAATATGTTGCTCTGAAGCAGCTCAACAAGCTCTTCAGCTTCTTCTATTCAGAATTCACTAGAATATTCAGCTTTCTGAACTACAATGATATCACTTTGATGAACAACATTTAGAATAAAATCAATAATCATCTTCAGAATGTGTTGTCAGTTTGTTTTATAGAGTTTAGCTCGCTTGACAAGCTCAAAATCTTTCTTCAAGATGTGAATAACAAACAACAAGTCAATTATCAGCTACGTGATAAGCAATAAACAGTCAAATTGATAGCAGCATCGAAAAAACGTTTTGTTTCTTCGTTGACATCAATCTCGACTACTAGCTATGTTTAATTCGCTACTTTTTTTATTCTTGAATTTGAATGATCAAGAATGTCAATCATTTGCTTCAACTGCAAAGTATCAAGTCATCTTTTAAAGAACTGTTCTCAGCTGAAGACTAGTACTTCAACATCTCGTGCATTCATTTCTCATCTCAATGAAATCATCATGTCAAAAGAAGAGAAGAAATTATTTACAGAGAAATTGAAGAATGAGACAAAAAACTAGTGACTTTCACTAAAGACGCGATGAAAGATGTGTTAATTTCTTCAACAATGAGCAGCTTAAATGATTTTTTTGCTTCGAAATCTTTGACTATTGAATGTGTATTATCTAGCAATGAAATTAGTTACTCATTAAAGTCATTGATTGACACTGAAGCAGTTGACTATTCGTTCATTGATGAATTAATCGCGCAGAATGTTTGTGATCATTTGCAAATTGAATCTTTATCTTTAATCAAGCTCAAATCAATAAGGAAATTCGATGATCATTATGCAAAAAAGCTCATTACTCATGCAATTTATTCAAATCTAACTGTTCAAGATCATATGAAACGTTTCGTTTCTATGCTGATCACTCGATTAGATCAACATCAGATGATTCTCAAAAAAACTTGAATGAACAAGATTGAGATGACTATTGATATGAGAGATGATCATCTTCAATTTTCTAGTTTTGAAGCTCATATCAAAGCTTTTATCAAAGCTCATTCAACTGTTTTTTCGAGCAAGAAAATCGCGATAAAACAGAAGAGTTCAATCTCTACTCAAATACTAAAGAGATTTACTTCTTTTGTCATCACTCAACTCAGCAAGAAGTCATCTTCATTCAATAAAATTGTAAAATCATTTAATTCAATCAACTTCGCTTCGTCTTTCAATTCAATGCACATAGCAATGATAAAGACTGCAGCATATAAATCACTAGTCAAACGATCAAATGTGACTACTTTCGCGATCATCATCACGAAAATCAATCGACTTCTAAAAATAGCTAGAAATCAACTCGAAGATGTAAATTTACAAGAGCTTTCACATGAAGAAATCTTAAAAAAAGTCAAAGCTAAGCTTTCTTCGAAATATCATGACTATCTAGATGTGTTTGATCGAGTGATGACTGATCAACTACTCTCTCATTGCTTCTATGATCATAAAATTGAGTTGATCGACGAGAAAACATTTTCTTGAAGTCGTTTCTATCATATGTCTGATCACAAGCTTCAAAATATGAAGAATTATTTGATTGAGCATCTGAATAAAGACTTTATATCTTCTAGCTCAGCTTCATACGCTTCGTTCATACTATTCATCGAAAAGAAAGATGATAGCTTGCGTTTCTGCGTTGATTACAGAAAGCTCAATGCTTTGATCAAATGAGATCACTATTCTTTGTCATTAATAAACGAGATTTTCGCTTGTATACAAGAAAGCAAGTATCTGATTCAATTGAACATCATTGTCATGTTCAACAAACTATGCATGCACTCAGATAACGAAGATTTGACTATCTTTATCATCTTTTTTGATTTCTACAAATATCACGTGATATCTTTCAAATTAATCAACGACTCGACTTTCTATCAACACTATATGAACGATGTGTTATTTGACTATCTTCATCAGTTTTGTCAGATTTATCTAGATGATATTATTATTTACAGCAAAACACTGAAGAAACATAAGCGACATGTACAATTAGTTCTATATAGACTACAAGAGACTGATCTTCAGATGAATATAAATAAGTGCAAGTTTCATGTTCAGAAAATCTTCTTTCTGAGACTATTGCTATTCATTGAAGAACTAAAGATGAATCTCAGAAAAGTACAAGCAGTAGTTGAATGATCTACTTCTACAAATCTCACTCAGATGCAGTTCTTCATTGACTTCTGCAATTTCTATCAACGTTTTATAAAAAACTTTGCGAAGATTGTTCATTCTCT
>JAABUS010001971.1_pt1 | contig 41301 bp, 46 predicted proteins | sample 5560161 | NCBI WGS metagenome assembly JAABUS01 (sample SAMN10711885, study PRJNA513376) | rock metagenome | isolation source: Antarctica rocks | place: Antarctica: Victoria Land, Trio Nunatak nord | collected 2016-01-04
GAGGAACGCCTTCTGGGTGGGAAGCAGCGTGTCGGTCGTGCGCGCCCGCCCGCCCTGCGGCGGGGACAGGGCGATCAGGCCGGTTTCGCTGGCCCGGCCCGCCGCGTCGATCGCGAAGGTGTGGATCTCGTCGCCCGCGCCGCCCTTGACGGGCGGGTCCGGGGTCGCGTCCCCGGTGGCTGCGCCGCTGACGTACGCGGTCCGGCCGTCGGGGGCGAAGGCGACGCCGACGTACGCGCCGGGGAGCGACAGCGTCTGGGCCACGGCACCCGTGGCCACGTCGACCACGCTGATCGAGTTGCGGCCGTGGCCGCTGTTGGCCGCCCAGTAGAAGCGCCCGTCGGGGCTGAGCGCGCCCCCCGTGGGGAAGTTGCCGAGCGTCGTCAGGCGCCCGGCCGGCGTCAGCGCCCGGCCGTTCTGCGTCTGCCCGGACGCGGGGCCGATCTCCCCCGGGCCCGGCGCGGCGGCCACCGTCCCGGCACCGAGGCAGAGCACGACGAAGACGACAGCGGCAGGAAGTGAGAAGCGCATGCCCGGACCCTAGATTGTGATCTGCGGATTTTCTGTGACGAAGCTGTGATGACACGCGGTTCACGCCCGGCCCGGTCGCCCCACCAGCCCGGGATGAGCTCCGCGGTGGGTGATGGACACCGCTGAGTTGGTCTGCGCCGCCTGGTCGAGCGTCGGTTCACCGGCGGGGAGCCAGTGGCGCGGCTCCTCGGGATCGGTGAGGGCGGGCCGTCGACAGCCTCACGATTGCCGGGTCAGTCGACCGGATGCGAGCCAAAGCTCTTGCGCCCCCGCTGGCAGAAGCCACCGGTACGGAAGCGGCTACCCGAGGAGCAGCTCCACCCGCGTAGGCCCTTGTGGCGGTGAACGTAGCGCACCTTGCGGCGCGCGCTGGCGCAGGAGATCCGGCTGTAGAAGAGGATGTAGGTACGCCGGCCGTAGGCGACCGTGCCACAGCGTGCGGCTCCGGCTCCACCTCGGCGCCGCATGCCGATCGCCTCGAGGGCGCGAGGGAAATCCCGCAGGTCGCCCCGCGTACCCCCGGAGCCACACGAGAACAGGCGTGGCCGGTCGCCGTGGGCGAGTCCGCAAGACCAGTTGCGTGACTGGCGACCGCGCGAGTCGTAACGCTTGGCGATCCGTCGAGCATTTCGGCAGCTCACGTGTCGGATCGCGACGACGCGGGCGCGCGGGTAGATCGACGTGCTCGAAATGCTGCCGCAGGAGCGCCGCTTGGCCGCGCTGGCGTTTCCGGCGTCCGCCCCGGTGGGGCTTGGCAACGCACCTCCGGTCACGAGAACAGCGAGCAGGAGCATGCGTGAGATTGGCGGCAGCGATGTCATGGCGTCATCGTGTGGCCGGGGGGATTCGCTGTCAAGAGGGGTGTGGGAAAGGCAACCCTAGGTGGACAGTGCTTCGCCTGGGTGAAGCTCAACCACCGCCTGCACTCAAGGCGTAATACGGAAGCCGGCCCCCCGCGCGCCTCAAGACCACCCCGTACAGCTCTCTGACCTTGCTCGGATAGACCCCGGCCAGGTTGCGCGTCTCGCCCGGGTCGCGCTGGATGTCGTAGAGCTGGAAGCCGCTTCCGGCGTTGGTGCCCAGCAGCGCCCACCGGTGGGTGCGGATGTAGAAGCTGTTGTCGTAGCCGCCGTAGGCGTAGCGCCGAGCGGGCGGGCGCCGGCCATCGAAGATGCTGGAGAGATCCACCCCGGTCATCGCGTCCGGGGCTCGCACTCGGGCCATCGAAAGGATTGTTGGACCCACGTCGTGGGTCGACGCCAGGTAGGCGCTGTCGCGTCCGGCGCGGCGGTGCTCGGGATGCACGACCGTCAGCGGCACGCGGGCCAGCTCCGGGTGCAGGCGCTCGGCCTTCTTGCCCGTGTACCCGTGCTCGCCGAGCAGGAAGCCGTGGTCGCCCACGAGCACGATCGCGGTCTCGCGTTCGAGGCGCAGCTCGTGCAGGCGGTCGAGGAACACGCCGAGCCAGCGGTCGGTCATCGTGACCTCCGCCGCATAGAGCGCGCGCATGCGCCGCAGCAGCCGCTCCCTGCCCGGACCGTTGAGGTAGGAGCCCACCGTGCCATAGCGCGGCAGCCCCGGCTCGCGCCCGCGGTAGTCGGGGTCGCCGTACATGTCCAGGTACTTGCGCGGCGGCGTCCACGGCTCGTGGGGCTGGAAGCTGTCGACGACCAGTGCGAAGGGCCGGTGGCGAGCCCCGGCCTCGAGTAGCCGCACGCCGTCGCGGAAGACGCGCGCGGCGAACGAGCGCGCCTCGTCGTGGGAGTAGTGGGCATTGGCCAGATAGCGGAGCATCCGCCGCCTGCTGGCGGGATCCTCCATCGCCGGATGCAGCCAGTGGCGCAGCTCGTGCTCGGACACCCCGCCCTTGCGCCCGCCCAGCTGGCCCCCCGTGGGAGCGAAGCGGTCGAACCCGCTCCGAAACCGCTCGTAGGGCGGGGCGTAACCCAGGAACGGGTTGTCGGTGGCGTAGCCGGTCCAGTAGCCGGCCCGGCGCAGCGCGGTGGTGAAGGTCTGGCCAACGTCCTCCAGCGGCGCCCAGCCGGGACGGGCCAGCAGCCCGCGGTAGTCGTGCCAGCCGCGGAAGGGAAAGACGCGGCGGCCGCTGAGGATCGAGTTGCGCGCCGGGATCGTAGGCATCGCCTCGGGATGGGTGCGCACGAAGCGGACGCCGTCACGGGCCAGGGCGTCCATGTTCGGCGTGCGGGCGCGGGTCCCGAAGGCGTGGTCGGCGCGCAGCGTGTCGATCACGATCACCACGACGTTGGGGCTGTCACGGCGCCGGGCGCCGGCGCGGCCGGGCGTCGACAGGGCCGCCGCCGACGTGCCCGCCGCCTGCAGGAACCGCCGCCTGGTCGTCCGGGAGTGGTCCATCACGCCGAGGTGGCGACACTAGCGCGCACCCGGGAGGGATTCCGCGGCGCAACGGTTTCCGCGGACCGGAGGACTACGAAGTGAGCACCCCGGGTAGGCGCCCGGGAGTGAATTCGATAACCCCATACCGCGACGGCCCCCTGCTGATACGGGGCGATTTCAGGCTTCAGGACCAGGACGGCAACGAGATCGAGTCCGGACGAGACACCGTGGCCCTGTGCCGGTGCGGCAAGTCGCGTATGCGCCCCTTCTGCGACGGCTCTCACAAGCTGATCGGCTTCCGCGCGCCCAGCGGGCGTGAGATGGGCCGCGAGGGCCCCGCCCAGCCGCACCCACGCGGCTAGGTCGCGTCCCTGCCGGTCGCTAGGCCGCGACCGGAGTCGGTCGCTAGGCCGCGACCGACTCCGGCAGCGGCGAGCGCAGCGAGCTGCGTCCCGCGTTCCATGCGTCCAGCAGGTGGCGCGCCCAGCGTCCCTCGACCTCGATCAACGCGCGAGCGCCGAACAGGATGTCCGCCGCCACGTCCGGCTCGTCGCGCATGAGGCCGCCCGCGAGGTCGACCGCAGCGATGTTCTCGTGCACGGCGTCTGCCTCCACGTGCTCGTCGAAGAACTCGGTGGCCCGTCCCCCGTAGCCCAAGCGCCTCAGCCCGTCCGCGTAGCGGCGAGCGGGCACCGAGGAGGTCATCTCGAACATGGCGAGGTGGCCGACGATCGCTCCGCGGTTGCGCCGGTGCAGACCGAAGAGCGACATGAGGTTGACCGTGGCAAGGGTGATCGCGGGCAGACTGCCGAGGTAGGCGCCGTAGAAGGGGTCGAGGCCCACCGCCTCCATCGAGTCGGCGAACAGCTGTGCGTGCACGCGCTCCGGGCGCCCGCCGCCGTACTCGTCGGCCTGCAGCTCGACCAGAGCGGCCTTCGCGGCGCCGGTGAGGCGCGGGATGGCCCATGAGTGCGGGTCCGCCTCCTTGAGCTGATAGGCGGAGCGATGCACAAGGAACTCCAGCATCTCGTCGGCGCTGCCGTGGCGGGCCATGTACATCGACAGGGACGGGCCGGCGTCCGCGTCCGCGATGGCCCTCAGTGCGCGGTCGGCCTCCTCGGGGCGGGGCGGGGGCGGCCCCGAACCGGCCGCCTCGCGAACCGACCGCTCGAACACCGCCTCCATCCGTCCTCGAAGGGCGATCAGCGACGGCTCCCACTCCCAGCGCTCGTCGACGCCCGGCAGGCCACGGTAGAAGAGCTCGTAACAGCAGTACAGCGCCAGCTGCAAGTCCTCGTCGGAGAGCGGGTCTGCGGAGGGCGCCACGTCGATCGGCGCGAGCTGGTGAGGAGCCTCGGTGAGCTCAGCGAAGAGCGCCTCGCTCACCGGGCCGCGAGGAGCGGGCACCTTACGCATGGCCACACGTTGCCCCGGAGGCCAGGTTCGCAATCGTCTCGTTCACGCCGCGGTGGCGAGAAAGCGGTCGGCCAACCATCCCACCAGCCCCTCCAGGCCCACGTCATCCGCCATCTGGCGCTGGCGCTCGGAGCCGTTGGCGGTCACAACGCGCTCCGCCGCCTCCAGCTCGCCGAGGCACCCGACCCGCGCGGCCGCCGGCGCGAGCCACTCGAGCAGCGCGCGCAGCGAGTCGCGCGCCGGCCGGGGCTCGCCGGTGTCGAGGTCGGCCAGGGTCCCGGCGAGGCCATGGCGCCCCGCCGACCAGCGGTTCTCGGCAATCCGCCAGGTCGGATGTACCGCCAGCGGTCGGCCGTCGTCGTAACCCTCGGCCAGGGCCGCAACCAGGGCGTGGATCACCGCGGCGACGGCAGCGCTCTCGGCCACCGTGGTCTGCTGGTCTGGCACGCGCACCTCGATCGTGCCGAGGGTCGGGTGCAGACGCAGCTCCCACCACCACTGCCTGGCCCGGGGCATCGTGCCCGCGGCCGCGCCCCAGCGCCAGGCCTGCACCAACTCGCCCAGGTCTGCGAGTGCGGGAGGCACTCCCTGCCGGGGAAGCAGCTCGGAGATCTTGGGCCGGACCGACGCCAGGCCGCTGTCGCTCCCGGCGTAAAAGGGAGCGTTCGCGGCCAGCGCGGCCAGCTGAGGCAGGTAGGAGCGCAGGGCGTTGTGCACCGCGACGGCGCGCTCGGCTCCCGAGACTCTCACGTGCACGTGCAGCCCGAACACGAGCTGCACGCGGGCCACGGGGCCGAACTCCTCCCGCGTGTGGCGATAGCGCTCGTGGGGGTTGAGCACGCCCTCGCGCGCACTCAGCGGGTGCGCGCCCGCTGCGGCCAGCCGCCCGACGCCGTTGGCGGCCGCGTGCAGCGCCCTCCGGGACGCGTGGAGCTGGCCGGCCGCCTCCCCGACGGTGTCGCAGGGCAGACTCACCAGCTCCAGCTGAGCGGCGGGCAGCTCCAGCTTGAAGCGCCCATCACCGCCCGCTGTTACCAGCACCTCCTCGGCGCGGGGAGCGAGGTCGAGGGTGGCGCCGTCGAGCAGCATCACCTCCTCCTCGATGCCGACGGTAAGCGGAGCCGGCGCGTCGAAGGTCGCCCGCAGACGGCGCGATTCGGCGCCCCCGGATCGGTCGGCGGATGGGATGGGGTCCATTGTCCCGGCAGGCGAGGGCAGGAGAGCTTCTACCTGAGCGCCTGCTCGTCGAGCGCCTGGTTGACCAGGGCGTCGGCGCGCTCGTTGCTCTCGCGCCGCACGCTGCGCACCTGCCAGCGCTCGAACTCACCGAGGGCGCGCATCGCATCCTGGTAGAGCGGTTTCAGCCCGGCGTGCTTGACCTTGTACTGGCCTGCGATCTGCTTCGAGACCAGCTCGGAGTCGTTTACCACCTCCACCTGCGACGCGCCGAGGTCGCGGGCCAGTTCCAGACCCAGGAGCACCGCCCGGTACTCCGCCACGTTGTTGGTCGCCTCTCCGATGTAGAGCCTGCGCTCTCCCACCACGCGGCCATCCGCGGCGCTGGCCACCGCGGCCACGGCCGCGGGGCCGGGGTTGCCCCGCGCACCGCCGTCGACGTGGACGACGACCCCGTCCGCCGCGCTCACTCGTGCGTCGAGGGCCCGATCGGGGGAAAGGTCCCCTTGACCCGTTGCCGGCGCCGGTTGGAGAACGAGTCGTGGGTTCCCGGTGCACCGCCCTGGGCGCGCCGGTCGATGATCACCTCGACGTGTGGGTCGTTCTCGTAGTAGGCGGCGAGCTTGTCGTAGAGCTCGTCCGCCAGGGCTTGGGGCACCACGCAGTAGATCATTCGGTGGCCACTCCTATCACCAGTTGGCCCCCGGCGTCGAGGGCGGCGTTCCAGTCGCGCAGCGACTCATCGATGTCGTCGAGCTCGTCGCCCTTGGCCTGCAGCGCCACCGGCTCGTCCGCATCGCCCAGATCGACCCGGTAGCGATACCACGACAGCTCCCACGCCACGATCACCGTAACCGCGCTGGGCGCGTCCGGATCGGGTATCGCGGTCACCCATGGTTCACCGAGGCTGCGCACCAGACCGGCGACGGTGCGCTGGTGGGCCGAACCGTTGAAGAGCGCCAGCGCCCGCTCGAGCTTGACCTCCGCGGTGGTGGGCACGGCTCGCACGTGACGCGGGTTCTGCGGGCGCTCGCGCTCGCGCCGGGCCCACGGCGGCGCTGGGTCGCCGTTGGACGCCGGGAGCTCGCCCTCGGTGGCCTCAAAGTCCGGCGCCTCCTGTGGCTCCTCGGTGGGGGTTCCGTTCACCGGCTCGGGAGCTCGGCGGCGCAGGCGTCCGAAGATCGGGCGCCGCTCCTGGGGCCGCGGACCGCGGGCGGGAGCCTGACCGTGGGCGGACTCGCGTATCCATCCCTCGTGCTCGGCCCGCACGAAGCACAGCTCGCAGACGGTGTGCCGCTGACCCCCAGGAGCCAGGTACGCCTCGGTCCGCTCACCCTTGAGGATCGTGCGGCCGCACACCTCGCAGCTGATGTGGTCGTGGAATGGACGGAGCTCTTTCTTCACTGCGAAGGAGAGTACCTGCGGGAGAGCAGGACGTAGTCAACTCAGCCCCTCACGGCCTGCGCGTTGCCCCGCATCCGCTCGACGACCTGTTGCGCTCTCCGACGAGTCGACCGAATGGTGGGAGCCGCCGTTGATCTTGTGGTCTTGCCAGCGCAGTGAGGCCAGGCTTAGCGCGATCGACATGCCGCGGGCCTTCTCGTCGTCGGAGGAGTCCGAAACGGTGGTTCCCTGGGTTACCGATCCGAGCCGGTTCACCGCCCCCGCCTCGAACAGCAGGGCCTCGTTCAGGGAGGACTTACCGGCCCCCCGGTGGCCCACGGGCGCCACGTTGCGGATCCTCGTCGGCCCGTCGTGTGCCATGCGCTGCTCCTCTCCTCGGGTCGCGCACTGAGAACTTACGGGCCCCCGAGTGCTTTCGCAAGGCTCTCGTGCATGGGCGCGACGGCACCCACGTCGGTGAGGGTCAGCAGGCGCAGCAGCGGCGACGTGGCCGGCACGACCAGGCGCAGCTCCTGGCGCCGACGGCCGAGGCGCCGCGACAGCTCGAACAGCACCTCGATCGCCGCCGAGTCCAGGTAGCGGGTGTCCGACAGGTCGATCACGAGGGCGTCGGCGTCGTTGGGCACGGAGCTGGTCAGCTCCTCGCGGACGAAGGAGGCGTTCGTCATGTCGACCTCCCCGCGAAGCCGGGCGACCAGTGCGCCGCCCTCACGTTCCAGGGCGATGTCGGCGGCGGTGCTCACGCGCGTCCAGCCCTCAGGTCGCGGGCCCCGGGACGGGCCAGGTCGGCGACAGCGCCCGGCGGGCCGTTCAGCCGGCGACGCATACGGATCGACGTGCCTCGCGGTCCCGGAGCCAGGTCCACCTCGTCCATCATGCTCTCGATGATCGACAGGCCTCGCCCGCGCTCGGCGCTACGGCGCTCGCGCCAGGCGCCGTGATCACGCACCGTGACGGTCACCACCGGGCCCACCGCGCTGGCCTCGAGCTCAAACTCGGCGTCCGCCGGCCCGTAGGCATGCTCGATCGCGTTCATCGCCGCCTCCGACACGGTCAGGGTGATATCGAATCGCTCCTGCTCGGAGGCGCCCGCCGCCTGCAGGAAGCGCCCCATCCGTCTGCGCAGCGGCGCCAGGGCGGAGGGGTCGGCGGGCAGGCGCATCATCAGCGAGCCCGCCGGCACGGGCTCGGGCCGCACGGCGAGGAGCGCCACGTCGTCGGGGGGTCGCAGCCCACCCAGGACACCCTGAAGCACCTGGTCGCACACATCGCTCAAGTCGCCGTCCGCCACGCCGGCGACGGTGGCCAGCTGCGCCAGCCGATCCTCCAGCGGCGTGTCGCGCCGCTCCACCAGGCCATCCGTGTACAGCAGGATCGTCGACCCTGATTCGATCACGGCCGTCTCGTCGCTATAGGTGGCGGGGTCGGCGGTCCCCAGCGGCACCGAGCGGCCCCCCTCCAGGAAGTGGGTGGTCTCCCGGGTGACCACGAGCGCCGGGGGATGGCCCGCGCTGCAGAACACCACCCCGCCCGTGTCGCGGTCGAAGATCAGATAGAGCGCGGTGGCCATCGCATCGCGATCGTCCTTTGACAGCAGCCGGTTGAGGCGCGCCAGGGTCTGGGCCGGCGATGTCTCCACCAGCGCGTACGCGCGAAAGGCATTGCGCAGCTGCCCCATCACGGCGGCAGCTCGCAGGCCGTGGCCGACCACGTCGCCGACGACCACCGCCACCCGGCCGTCCTCGAGCTCCATCGCGTCGTACCAGTCGCCGCCGATCCTGGTGCCCTGCGCGGCGGGGAGGTAGCGGGCTTCGAGGCGCACGCCGTCTATGCGGGGCAGCGTCTCGGGCAGCAGCGAGCGCTGCAGCGTTTCAGCGACCTCGTGGTTGCGGGCGGCCGCTAGGGCCAGCTTCTCCTCCATCTCCTTTCGCTCGTGGATGTCGGTGGCCGTACCCACCCAGCCGACGAGGATCTCGCCCGCGAAGCGCGGCACCCTGCGGTCTACGATCCACCGGTGCAGGCCGTCGTTGTGGCGCAGGCGGTACTCGCGCTCCCACGGCACCCGGCGCCGGAATGCGCGCCACCAGCTGCTGTGAACGCCCTCGGCGTCCTCGGGGTGCACGCCCAGCAGCCAGGCGTCGCCGGTTTCCTCCTCCAGTGCCCGGCCGGTGAACTCGAGCCAGCCGCGGTTGATGAAGTCGATCTGGCCGTTGGCGTCCGCGGTCCAGATCAGCACCGGCGCGCTGTCGGCGAGCTCGCGGAAGCGGGTTTCGCTCTCGGAGACGTGCCTGAGCGCCTCCTCCAGCCGGCGCTGCTCCTCGAGCAGACTGGTCTCGCTGCGGGCCCTCTCGATGGCGGCCGCCAGGGTGTTGCCCACGCCCTGGAGGAAGGTGGCGTCGTCCGGTGAGAAGTCGGCGCGCCGCCGGCTGCTGGCGCCGAGCACGCCGAAGGGCCGCTCGCGACTGCCGAGGGCCACGCTCATGCTGCTGCGAGCCCCCAGTGCAGAGAGGCGGCGAGAGGGGCGGAAGCGTCGTTCCTGTCCGAGGTCGCCGACGATCACGGGCCCCCCCGCTGCGAGCGTGAAGCCGGTCTGACCTTCGTTTCCGCGGGGCACGAGAGGCTCGCCGAGGGAGTCCGGAAGGCCGACGCTCGCCCGCTCGAAGAACGCCTGCCGCTCCTCCGAGAACTCCAGAAGCGAAACGAACGGCACCCCCAGCTCGGCGGCCACCGTGCGCACCGCCTCGCGCATGAGCTCGGCGACAGGGGCGCCGGCCAGGGCGCGCTCGCCCAGCTTCGCAACCGCCGCCTGCTGGCGCAGACGGGTGTGCAGCTCGTCATAGGACCGCCGTTCCTCCATCAGGCCTCCCGCCTGCCGAGGACCGCGCCAGGTCCCCTACATGGACTCCGTCAAGGGGTCGGCCTGCAGGCGCGACTTCAGCCGCAGCACCGCCTTGGTGTGAAGCTGCGAAACGCGGGACTCCGTTACGCCCAGCACCTCCCCGATCTCGCGCAGGGTGAGGTTCTCGTAGTAGTAGAGGGCGATCACGAGCTTCTCGCGCTCGGGTAGCCGGGCGATGGCGTCCGCCAGGCGGTCCTTCATGTCCGTGAGGCCCATCTCCTGGGCGGGATCGACCGCGGTCGGATCCTGGATCGTGTCGAGCAGCGACACCTGGTCCCCGGAGGAGTCGGAGACCGTCCACAGCTCGTCGAGCGCGACGACGGAGGAGTTCGAGATCTTGACGAGCGATTCCTGGAACTCGTCGACGGTGGTGTCCAGGGCCTCGGCCATCTCCTGATCGGTGGGCGCGCGGTGCAGCTGGTGCTCGAGCCTGGCGTTGGCCCGCTCGATCTCGCGGGCCTTGGCCCGCACCGAGCGCGGTACCCAATCCAGGGAGCGCAGCTCGTCGATGATCGAGCCCTTGATGCGCGTCACCGCGAAGGTCTCGAAGCGGATCTCGCGCTCGGGCTCGAAGCGCTCGATCGACGAGATCAGGCCGAGCAGACCGTACGAGATCAGGTCCGCCTCCTCGACGTGGGCCGGCAGGCCGCTCGACATGCGCCCGGCCACGTACTTGACCAGGGGCGCATACGCGAGCACCAGCCGCTCGCGAGCCCTCGGGTCGCCGCTGTCCTTGTACCGACGCCAAAGATCCTTCAGCTCGATCGCCTTGAAGTTGGTCTCCACCGTCGATCCCTGTTCAGGCGCGGGGGTGCGCCCGCGCGTAGGCCTGCTTGAGCCGCTTCGACTCTACCCGAGTGTACGTCTGAGTCGTGGATATGGACGCGTGGCCCAGCAGCTCCTGAATCGCGCGCAGGTCCGCTCCCCCTTCCAGGAGATGGGTGGCGAAAGAGTGCCGCAGCGTGTGCGGTGTCACCCCGGCCTGCACCGAGGCCCGGCCGACGGCGATTCGCAGGCGCCTGCGAACGTCCGAGGTGGACAGCCTCCGGCCGCTCTTCGAAAGAAACAGGGCGCGTTCGGGCTGCACGCCGGCCAGGACGGGCCTCCCGCGCGCGGTGTAGGCCTCCAACGCCTTCCAGGCGAGCTCGCCTGCCGGGACCACCCGTGTCCGACCACCCTTGCCGTGCACGCGCAGCTCCTCGGCGTCGGCGTCGAGGTCGTCCATGTCCAGGTCGACCAGCTCCTCGGCGCGCAGCCCCGCCGAATAGGCGAGCTCGAAGATCGCGCGGTCTCGGCTCTCCAGCGGTGTCGACGCCGGCATCCGCCCCAGCAGGCCGGCCGCCTCGCCGGCCTTGAGCACCGTGGGCAGATACGAATCGGCCTTTGGGGACGCAACCAAGTCGGCGGGGCTCGACTCGAGCTCGCCGCGCTGCACCAGCACGCGGTAGAAGCCACGTATGGCCGCCAGCTTGCGCGCGATCGTGCTCTTGGACGCTCCGCGTTCGGAGAGCACGCCGGCGAAGCGCCGCACGGTCCGGTAGTCCAGCTGCGCCGGCTCGAGGTCGCTCTTCGAAGCCCACTCGGCCAGCTGGCCTACGTCGACGCCATAGGCGCGGCGCGTCCGCTCGGCCATGCCCTGGATCCGCAGGGCCGTGTCGAACTCGGCAAGGGATCGGCTCCAAGCGGTCCGGGGAAGGCTGCTGGATGCCACGTCTCCCCTAGCCTTGAGATCGATGAGGGCGCGGTTCTTCGTCAACACTCAGGACGGGCGCGTCGCCACGCGCGGGCAGCTCGACGAGGCGGGCCTGTGCAAGGACGGCGTCCCCGTCTGCCCCTGGCACCCGATCCAGGGGTCCTCCGACGCGTCGACCATGTGGTACGTGGTGCTGCGCAAGCAGCTGAGGGGAGTCTTCATAGGCACGCTGTGCATTCGTCATACGGGCAGGGAAGCCCTTCTTCACGAGCAGGGTTGGACCACCGTGGGGATCGAGGCGATCGGGGTCGACGGACCGGTCGCCGGTGCTTAGCAGCGCCTCTAGGCGATGTAGATCGGCGTCTGGACTTCGACCTTGTCGTACAGCTCGATCACATCCGGGATCGACATGCGGATGCAGCCGTGTGAGGCGGCGCTGCCCAGGGAGGCGGTGTCGTCGGTGCCGTGGATGCCGGCGCCCGCGTAGATGCCCAGCCAGCGCGCCTTGAGCGGGTTCTCGGGTGCTCCGCCCGGAACTACCGTGCCGGCCAGATCTCCCGCCCAGTCGCTGTTGGGCACGCTCCATGGCACGTTGACCCCCTTGTTCTCGATCTTGTAGAGACCGGCCGGGGTGTCGAAGCCCACCTGGCCGACGGCCACGGTGTACTCCTTCTCCAGCTTGAGGTCGCGGTAGAGGCGCAGCTTGAAGCTCGAGCGGTCAGCCACCAGCACCACCGGGTACTTCTCGGCCAGCTCGTCGCGGGTGACCTCGGCCTCGGTGGCCTTCGTGGGAACCCGCAGGGTGCGATCGCCCGCTCGTGTCACCGCTGCGTCGACGCTCGCGCGCAGGCGCTTGGATCTGACCTTGACGCCGTCCTTCTCGGGGATCTGCTCAAAGGACGGGAAGCTGATGTCGGCATCGCGCGGAGCGCGGTCGACCCCCTTCTGCACGCGCTCGACGAGCTCGGCGACAGCGGGCTTGGAATAGGTGACCCGCGGGCGCACCCGAACGTCGGCCTCACCTCCGGTGGCGTCGCGCAGCACGCGGCTGAAGATGTTGCCGTCGCGGCTGCGTCGCAGCGCCTCGTCGATCATGCCGCCCACATCGGCCTGTATGCGGGCGTCCTCGGCCGACAGCGTGAAGCGCTTGTTGGCGTGACGGACGACCACCGGCTTTTCGAGCGGCGCGGCCACCTCGCGCTGCACCTTGGCGCGCGCCTCGTCGGCATCCAGGCCGCCAACGTTCACGCCCGCGACGGTCACCCCATTGGCCATCCGGCTCTCGTTGGAGGAGTCGTAGGCATACACCGACACGGCCCCGCCCACCATCACCAGAAGGAGCACCGCGACGAGGATGAGTGACTTCTGTCCCATGGGTAGAGGCGCCGGGCCACCGGCAACAGGTCAAGTGTAGGGATGTGGGCCGGCCGGCTGGACGCAAGTCCCAGGTTGCAACCTGGCTTGCGTGTGCCTACGCGCCAGGCGGGGACTCAGAAGGCCTGCGAGCGCGCAATCGCCGAGTCGATGGCGCCTATCACGGCGGTCCGAGCATGGCGGCCGTTCTCGTACTCGCGCAGGGCCCGAAGCGCTTCCGGCTCGAGCGAGGAGATCAGCGAGACGATTTCGTCAGGCCGCAGATCGTCGTAGTGGTCGACGGGAGGAGCCGAGGCGAGGCCCGGGTCCGTGGACCGGCGCCCGTCGCGCGCTGGGTTTCGGCTGCCGTTGCGCACATTGGGACTCCAGCGCAAGAACTCCTCCACCTCGCGCTCGTAGCGGTAGGGCTCGGCGCCGGAGCGCAGCAGCGGATGAAGGCGCAAGTGCTCGGCCAGGGCCAGCACCGCCTCGCGGCTTGTGTAGCCGTACTCGAACCCGGCGGCCTTGAAGCGGCGGTTGTCGACTCCGCGTCCGAAGCGCAACTGGGCCAGCATCTCGGGGGGAATGCTCACGCCCATCCGCCGCGCCACCGAGGCGGCTATCCCGGTACCCCAGGGGGGCAGGATCGGCAGGTAGGCCTTGCCGAGCAGGCCGGCCACCTCGGTCAGGGCGAGCACACCGTCGCCCGCCACGTTGTACACGCCACCCAGCTCGCGCTGGGCGGCGTGCTCGAGCGCGTGCACCACGTCGTCCTCGTGAACGAACTGATAGCGCGGGTCGAAGCCCAGGATCATCGGCACCGCGGGAAGCGAGAACAGGTCGATGTGCGACGTGCGAACCGCCGGGCCGAGCACATTGGCAAAGCGCAGGATCGTGACGCTCACCCCGGGCTTCTTGTCGGCGAACTCGGCAACCGAGGCCTCGGCCTCGAGGATGTCGCGCTCGATCGGCGTGCGCGGCGGGTGCGGCCTTCCCATGCTCTCGTCGAAGAACCCCGGATCGTCCTGCTCGGATCCGTAGAAGTGGGTGGAGGACTTGAAGAGCACCTTTCGCACCGTCGAGCCGGTCCCGCTGCAGGCCGCCAGCACGTTCATCGTCCCGATCACGTTGTTCTCGTGGGCCTTGCGGGCGCTGGTCGTAGCCGAGTCGACCACGAGGCGCGTGTCGATCACCGTGTCGATCTCCGCCGCCTCGACCACCCGGCGCAGTAGGGCGTGCTGGGTGCCCACCTTCACGTACTCGGTGCGCTCCAGCTCGACGCTGGGCTCCTCGTTGTCCACACCGATGATCGCCTCGACCGAGGGATCGGCCTCGAGCGCCCGGGCCAGCCTTCCCCCCCAGTGGGTCGACAGCCCGGTGATCAGAATGCGCCGGGACGGCACTCCGGCTACCCGAACCAGACCGATTCGCGCTTGGAGACCATGTCGAACAGCCCCTCCTGGATGCGAGCGCGCACCTCGTGGGCGGTGGTCTGCACCAGGCCCTTGTCCTCGTGCATGCCCTCCTCGCCAAAATGGATCGGCTCGAGGAAGCGCAGCTTGAACTTGGCCGGCAGGTAGGCCAGCATGCCGAGCGGACCCAGGTGGGGGAACGCGGGCGTGAGCGGGGCGTAGAGCAGGCCGGTGAGCTTCTTGAGCAGCGTGAGCTGGGCGAACACCGGCTGTGCCTCCTCGGCGCCCACCACGCAGACCGGCACGATCGGCGCGCGCGCTCGCATCGCGGCCTCCACGAAGCCGCCGCGCCCGAAGCGGCGCAGCCGGTAGCGGTCCTTGTAGAGCTTCTCGGTGCCCTTGCGGCCCTCGGGGAACACGAGCACCAGCTGGCCCTCGTCGTAGAGCAGGCGGTGCACGTTGGCCGGATGGGCGGCCACGCAGCCCATCTTCGGCAGCAGCATGGAGAAGCCGGGATAGCCCTTGAAGAAGTGCTCGACCGTGATGTTCAGCGGTCGAGGATGGAGATGCTCCTCGCGGATCGCCTTGCCGATCATCGGCGCGTCGGGCGGTAGCGCGCCCGAGTGGTTGGATACCAGCAGGGCCCCCCCGGCGGCCGGGACGTTCTCGATCCCCTCGACCTCGGCACGGAACCAGTAGCGGTAATAGAACTCGATCAGCGTCCGGTCGAGCACGCCCTCGACACGTTCCGAGCGGCCCCAGTCGGTGAGCCGGCGCTCGGGCTCGACACCCGGCAGATGGCGGCGCAGGTCGTCGGACTGGCGGGCCGGCAGCACGGGCGCGGGCGAGCCCTTCGGCACCGGTTGCTCGCGCAGGGAGAGCGGGGTGCGGGGGGAGTCGGCCATCAGCGCCGATTCTGGCAGGATGCGGCGCCCGGATGGTTGGCGGAGATAAATTGCGCACCAAGGACGAGGTACGCCAGGACGTGTGGCGCGCGATGGACCGGGAGGCGGTGTCACGGTTTCCCGGCGCCGAGGGACGGATCCCCAACTTTGCCGGAGCCAAGGCCGCCGCCGAGCGCCTGGCCCGCCACTCCGCGTGGCAGAACGCGGGCACGATCAAGGCCAACCCCGACTCGCCGCAGACCCACTCCCGCCGACTCGCCCTCGCGCAGGGCAAGATCGTGGTGATGGCCGTCCCCCGCCTACGCGATCAACACCCGTTCCGCCTGCTCGACCCGCGCAAGCTCGACGAGCAGCAGGTGCGCGAGGCGGCAACGATCAAGGGTGCCCTGCGCCACGGCGAGGTGATCGACCTCGACCAGGTGCCCGCGCTCGATCTGGTGCTCACGGGCTCGGTGGCCGTGAACCTCAAGGGCGCGCGGCTGGGCAAGGGCGGCGGCTTCTCCGATCTGGAGTACGGGCTGCTGCTCGAGTCGGGCAAGATCGACCGCCGCACCGTGGTCGCCACCACCGTGCACCCGATTCAGATCCTGCGCGAGAACCTGCTGATGACCGGCCACGACATCCCGGTGAACATCGTCGCCACACCGCGCGCGGTGATCGAGGTCGACGGCGCCTACAAGCGGCCCCCCGGCATCCTCTGGGATCACCTCCAGCCCCCGCAGATCCACGAGATCCCGGTGCTGGAGCGCTTTGGGTATGCGGGATGAATCGCCACACTTACGCATCGCCTCGGTCGAGGCGATGCCCATGGCTATTCGCGCCACGTAGAGGTACGGTATGGCCATGAAGCTGGTCAGTAGCGCCGTGAAGAAGGTCGTCCCGGCCCTGGTCGCCCCCGCAAGCATGAAGGCCGCCCGCTTTGCCGGCGACGACTACGGGGTCACCGACGAGCCCGACTGGCGCGACATCGACTGGGGCGCGCACCTGCATCGCACCGAGATCGCGGGCACTGAGGTCAACTACGTGGATATCGGCGAGCAGGGCCGCGACCGCCCGATGGTGTTCGTCCACGGCCTCGCCGGCCAGTGGCAGAACTGGCTCGAGAACATTCCCCGCTTCGCCCAATCGCGGCGGGTGGTCGCCCTCGACCTGCCGGGCTTCGGGATGTCGGAGATGCCCTCCGAGAAGATCACGATCGAGGGCTACGGCGAGGTGGTGGGCGAGCTCTGCGACCAGCTCGACCTCAACCCCGCAGTGCTGATCGGCAACTCGATGGGCGGCTTCGTGGCGGCCGATCTGGCCGTGCGCCGGTCCGACAGCGTCGAGCGCCTGCTGCTCCTCTCAGCTGCGGGGGTTTCCCAGATGGACGTGGCCAAGCGCCCGATCCTGGCCGGTACGAAGGCGCTGGGGCTGTTCATCCACGAGAGCATCGCGCAGCACAAGTGGCTCGTGCGCCGACCCGCTCTGCGTCACGCCGCCCTCCTGATCGTGGCGCGCCATCCGAGCAGGATCTCGGCCGACATGGCCTACGAGGGGTTGCTCAAGGGCGCCGGCACGGCCGGCTTCGAGACGGCTCTGCGTGCCTGCCTCGAGTACGACTCCCGCGAGCGGCTGCCGCAGATCGGCTGTCCCGTGCTCGTGGTCTGGGGCGAGAAGGACGCGATCATCCCGGTGGAGGACGCCGACACTTTCGTGGAGATGATCGAGGGTGCGCGCAAGATCGTGATGGAGGACACCGGCCACATCCCGATGGTGGAGCGCGCATGCACCTTCAACGACACGCTGCAGGAGTTCCTCGAGCACGACGTGACCGAAGGGGAGCTCGAAGGAGATCTCGACGAGCCGCGCTCCGCGCCCGACGGCGGCTATCGACGAACGGCTGAGCCGGCAGCCTGATGGCGCACCTTTCCCTCCTCAGCTGGTGAGCGCGCCCTGCGCGGCCGAGCCGACGTGCCGCGCGTACTTGCCCAGCACCCCGGTCTCGTACTTCGGCGCCGGGGGCTCGTAGGCGTCCACCCGCTCGGCGATCTCGTCGTCGGAGAGCTCCACGTTGAGCTGGCGGCCCTCGACGTCGAACACCACGACGTCGCCGTCGCGTACGGCGGCGATCGGACCGCCGTGTACGGCCTCGGGAGCGACGTGACCGGCCATGAAGCCGTGCGTGGCGCCCGAGAAGCGGCCGTCGGTGAGCAGGGCCACAGAGTCGCCGAGGCCCTGGCCCTGGATCGCGGCGGTCACGGCGAGCATCTCGCGCATGCCTGGGCCGCCTGCGGGGCCCTCGTTGCGGATCACCACCACATCACCCGCCCCCACCTCGCCCGCCTGCACCGACGCGAAGGCCTCCTCCTCGCCCTCGAACACACGCGCCGGCCCGCGCTGCTCACGACGGCCGTGGCCGGCCAGCTTGACCACGCAGCCGTCGGGCGCGAGGTTGCCGCGCAGGATCGCGAACCCGCCGTTGGGCGCGAGCGGGTCGGCCAGGGGCCGGACCACCGGCTGGCCATCGGCCTCCTCAGCCGAGTCGGCCAGCTCTCCTACGGTGCTCCCCGTGACGGTGATGGCGTCCGGTGAGAGCAGGCCGGCCTCGGCCAGGCGGCTCGCGACCAGCCCAACACCGCCCGCGCGCCAGAGGTCGGGGGCCACGTAGCGCCCGAAAGGCTTGAGATCCGCGAGCAGCGGGGTGCGCCAGGCGATGCGGTCGAAGTCGTCGATCGAGAGCTCCACCCCGGCCTCGCTGGCCACGGCGAGCAGATGCAGAACCGCGTTGGTCGAACCGCCAGTCATGGCGACGGCACCGATGGCGTTCTCGAGCGAGGTCCGCGTGATGATCGCGCTCGGCCGCAGGTCGCGTTCGAGGAGGTCCATGATCAGGTGGCCGCACTCCTGCGCCACCTTGCCCTTCTCGCCCTCCTCGGCGGGAACCATCGAGCTGCCGGCGGGCGAGATGCCGAGCATCTCGAAGGCCATGGCCATCGTGTTGGCGGTGAACTGCCCGCCGCAGGCGCCCGGCCCCGGCGAGGCGACCGACTCGAGCTCGTCCAGGTCCTCGTCGGACATTTCTCCGGCCGCGTGGGCGCCGACTGCCTCGAACACCTCCTGAATCGTCACGTCCTCGCCCTTGAACCGACCCGGCTTGATCGACCCGCCGTAGAGCATCAGCGACGGCAGGTCGAGACGGGCCAGGGCCATGACGCAGCCGGGGATCGTCTTGTCGCAGCCCGACAGAGCGATCACTCCGTCGAAGAAGTGCCCGCGGGCCACCAGCTCGATCGAGTCGGCGATCACCTCCCGGCTCACCAGCGATGACTTCATGCCCTCTGTGCCCATGGTGATGCCGTCGGACACCGCGATGGTGTTGAACTCCATCGGCGTGCCGCCTGCGGCGCGCACACCCTCCTTCACCTTCTCCGCCAGCCGGCGCAGGTGGAAGTTGCACGGAACCACCTCCGTCCAGGTGTTGGCAATGCCGATGATCGGCCGCTGTAGCGCCTCGGTGTCGTAGCCGACGCCCTTCAGGTAGGCGCGCGCTACCGCGCGGTCGGGACCGTCGAGCTGAACCCGGCTGCGTGCGCGTGGATCCGGGCTCACCTCCGGTGGATCCCGACGGAGCCCTGGGTGCCGCGACGGCGCTCCCACTCCGACAGGCGCCAGAGGTCGCGGCGCACCCGCGCGGGATCGAGCTGGCGTCCCACGAGGTGCATGTTGGCCCGCCCGATCACCCGGTTCTCGTCCGACGTCAGGGCCATCCACTTGGCCAGAACGTCATCGGAGGCCGGGAGGCGTGTGGCCCCGCCGCCGGTGATGTCGGGGAACTCCACGCAGTATTCGCTGAGCAGCTGGGCGGTGGCCGGTACGTAGGCCAGGATCGGCTTGTGGGGGTATACGAGATAGGCGTAGGAAGGCTCGCCGGTCGTGTCGGTCCCCGCGGACCCTGCGTCTGACAGGCCGGCCCCGCTCGCACCGCCGCGGCGCGGGTCGGTTGCGCGGCGGCCGCTGGGGCGGTGCCTGCCGGCCACTCGGATGAAACCGAGGTCGCGGTACATCCCCCACTCCTCGTCGTTCACGCAGGAACGCAGCAGCTGGCGTGCGCGCTGCTCGGCTCGCCGCTCGCGTCCCGGGTCGTAGGAGATGGGCGCCGCGCGGGGAATCCGCCGCCGCCTGGAGTGTTCCTCCCTGCGGCTCGCCACCGTTCGCGCAACCAGCGGCGCGGCCAGGATCGCCGCCATCAGGGCGAGTACGAGCAGTGCAAGCAGCATCGGCCGGGCGTCAGCCGCCGGCCGCGCGTGGAAAGAAGATCACCCGCTCGGCTTCAGGAGGAACCTCGGAGTAGTCGCGCACCATCTGGGCCTCGCGCCTGCCGTTGCCGGGATTCTCCGTCGGAACGGCCGCCCACATGCCCTCGTCGAGCTGCCGGCGAAACTCCGCAACGAGGCGCTCCTGCTCTTCGCGCACCCGGGGGTCTCCCTCGGTCAACAGGACTTCGCCGTGGCCCGGCTTCATGCGGAGGAACTTGATCTCGGTCTCCAGATCTTGAAGTTGGCGCTCGCCCGCGAGACGGGCGGGACTGGATCGGCGATTATGCCAGAGCACCCGCGCCGGCGGATCCGGACGTCTGCCCCTCGGCCACACCGAAGACGTCGACCGGTCCCACCCCGGCACCGATGTCGCGCAGACCGTTGCGCACCGCCTCAGACGCGGCGTCCTTCGCCCGGCGGGCCGCCTCCTCGGCGCTGAACCCGAGCGCCAGATGCACCGCGAGCACCGACGAGTGGGTGCAGCCGGACCCGTGGGCGGCTCCGTCGGGGTAGCGCTGCCCCGCAATCGCGACCACCTCCCCGCCGTCGTAGAAGAGGTCGGTGGCCGTCTCGGAGTGCCCGCCTGTGACCACCGCCGCGCCCGCCCCCAAGGCGTGCACCGCTCGCACGAGCTCCTCGCCGGAGGCCGCGTCGCCCTCGCCGGTGAGAACGCGCGCCTCCGAGAGGTTGGGGGTGACCACCGCCGCCCGCGGCACGAGCCGCGTGCGCAGCGCCTCGACGGCCGCCTCGTCAAGCAGCCGGGCCCCACTCTCAGCCACCATCACAGGGTCCAGGACGACCGGCGCGCCCCCCACCAGATCGAGCGCCCGATCGACGGCCTCGATCGTCTCCACGCTCCCGAGCATCCCGATCTTGACCGCGTCGACGCCGATGTCCTGCGCGACGGCCCTGACCTGTTCGACGATCGCCGCAGCAGGCAGCGGATAGACCCCGGACACGGCAACGGTGTTCTGGACGGTGACCGCGGTGATCGCGGTCATGCCGTGGGCGCCGAAGCGGCTGAAGGCCTTGAGGTCGGCCTGGATACCGGCGCCTCCCCCCGAGTCCGACCCGGCGATGCTCAACAGTCGGGGCGGCGCCATCGCATGCGGAGGCTAGTGCGCTTGGGGCGAGCGCGCCTACCACCTCACGCTCAACTGCCGGATTCAGCGAACGGATCCAGCGCGCTCGCCCTGGGTTGTGCGCCAGCCTCACCTAAGAGCAGTGCCAGAGCGGATCCGCGAAACTCCGGTCGATGTCGCGACGCCGGCGCTTCCTAGGTCTGACCTGTGTCTACTGCCTCTGGTTGCTTGTCCCGCTGGCGGTGTCGGCTGACGGCTACTCCGATGGCGCGGGGCTCGACGGGCCGTGCCTGGGTAACGGAGAGTGGTCGATGAAGCACGCCTTCGAGGGCTACGGCAGCTCGGCACGAAGCCAGCTCTGGCCCCCAGCGAGCACGCTGCGCAGTCGATACCCCGACGGGAACGCTCGAGCGAGTGTTCCCTGGGACGGCCACCTATCTCGGTGCGAGCCTTCTCGTCGTGCTCCTGTTCGCGGCGTGGCCTTTCGTTACTCGCCTCGCGCGTATGGCAGTGGTCAACAGGCCACCTGGCAGATAAGAGAAAGACCCCTATGTGGGGCGGGTTCTGATCCAAGAAACGCAGCATTCGATGCGCTGCGGCAGGTCTCGCGCCTTGGAAGCTGGATCAGGCCGCCGGTGGTGTGAGTCCCATCCCGTAGGTGTCGGAGCGCCAGGGGCAGGCGTCAGTCGAGGGGGGAGACCCCGCGGCCCAGCGTGGGGTATCGGCCCGCTCCGCACGAGGTCCACCCACCGTGCGAGTGAGAAACGTAGACATGGCCGGGGGTTCTACGCGTTCCAATGGCGCTGACTACCCCTGCGTTCCGGCCGCGGTTCGCCGGTAGATCCCCAGAGCGTCACGGCTCACGTGGCCCGAGGCCTCGAGCCGCGACAGCCCGGCCCTCACCTCGTGGACCGGCAGACCGGCGTGCGCACACGCCCCATCGACGCCGAGCCCGGCTTCAACGGCCTCGAGGAGCAGGCCCTGAACCGGATCGCGGACTCGCGCGAGCTTCGCCTTGCTGTCGCCGAAGCCTGACGTCGACGACCGCCGCCGGCCGGGGCCGAACAGCTCGTCGAGCACGTCCTCCGCCGAGGTTATGAACGTGGCGCCGTCCTTGAGCAGTGCGTTGCTGCCCGCGGCCCGGGATGAGGTGACTTGTCCCGGCACCGCGCCAACCTGCCTACCGAGCTGGATGGCGAAATCGCTCGTGATCAGGGAACCCGAGGGCTCGGCCGCCTCGACCAAGACAGTCAGCTTGGCGAGCCCGGCCATGATCCGGTTGCGCGCGGGAAAGCTCCAGCGAAAGGCCCGCTGGCCGGGCGGCAGCTCGGCGAGCACCAGGCCCCGGTCGCAGATCCGCTCGTAGAGACGCCGGTTGGTCCGCGGATATGCAACGTCAGGACCGCAGGCGAGCACAGCGACCGGCGTGCCGCCCCCCTCCAGGCAGCCGCGATGGGCCTGCGCATCGATCCCGAGCGCCAGCCCGCTCACTACCGTCACACCGGCCGCACCCAGCCCACGTCCTAATTCGCGGGTGACCTCCAGGCCGTACGGCGAGGCCCGCCGGGCGCCCACCACGGCCACGCAAGGATCCCCGCTCGACACCGACGCCAGGTCGCCCCGCCCCCTTACGAACAGCACCCATGGGGCGTCCTCAAGCTCCGCGAGCTGGGACGGGTAGCTCGAGTCGTGACGGCACACCGCCACGCTCCCGGAGCGCTCGACGGTTTCCCTCGCCCGGCTCGCGTCGAAGGCGGAGAGGAAGCCCAGTGCCTCGTCAGCCTGCACTCCCGCCACGGCCTCGATCAGCTTCTCGTCCGGCAGCGCCAACAACCCGGTTACGCGGCGGTGGGGGCTGTCCAGGACCCCGGCGATGTGACCGGCGAGGTGGCCCAGGAGGTAACCGCGACGGAGGCAGGAATCGCAGGCGGTGGCCGTCGCGCGCGCGATCATGCCGCGAGACCGACCGGTGAGGCCAGCCGGTATCCGAGGGCTTCCTCGAGGTGCGCCGGCGAGATGCGCGATCGCCCCGCCAGGTCGGCTATCGTGCGGGCGAGGCGCAGCACGCGATCGTGGCCTCGACCCGTGAGACCGCCCTGCTCCACCGAGCCGAGCAGTCGCTGAACCGCATCGTCGCCGAGGGCCCCGTGCCGGCGCGTCAGCCTACCGTCCATGTCGGCGTTGCAGTAGGCGCCACTGCCCGCGAGCCGAGCGCTCTGGCGCTCCCGTGCGGCGATCACCCGCTCCCGGATGACCGAAGAGCGCTCCAGGCCGGCTCCGTGCCGATCGACGAGCTGGGCCGCGGGCGGCGCGGCCGCCTGACAGACAAGATCGATACGGTCGAGCAGCGGACCGCTGAGCCGGCGGCTGTAGCGCAGCCGGTCCACGTCGTTGCAGCGGCAGTCACCGGCGGGGCGAGCGCAGGGACACGGGTTGCACGCCGCGACCAGCATCGTTCGGGCGGGAAACGTAAGCGAGCGCTGACCGCGGGTGATCTCGGCGAACCCGTCCTCGAGCGGCTGCCGCAGCGCTTCGAGCGTGCCTCGCGAGAACTCCGCAACCTCGTCGAGAAATAGCACCCCTCGATGGGCGAGGGTGATCTCCCCCGCTCGCGGGTGCGATCCGCCGCCCACCAGCCCCGACGGCGAGATCGTGTGGTGCGGCGCGCGAAACGGGCGCTCGGCCGCGAGACGTCCGTCACCTAGACCGGCCACACCGTGTATCCGGGTGATCTCCAGCGCCTCGTCGAACGTCGGCGGCGGCAGGATCCCGGGCAGCCGGCGGGCGATCATCGTCTTCCCGGCTCCCGGCGGCCCCACCATCAACAGGTTGTGACCGCCCGCGGCCGCGATCTCGAGCGCGCGCTTGGCGTCGCCCTGACCGCGGACGTCGGCGAGATCGGGAGCGCGCGGGCCCCTGTCGCTTTGTAGGGCACGCGGGCGCGCCGGCTCCGGCTTCCAGCGCCCGTGGAGAAGGTCGACCAGGCGCTCCAGGGACGGCACCGCCAATACCTCGAGACCCTCCGCGAGCGCCGCCTCGCTCGCGTTCTCGGCGGGCACGATCAAGCGCTCGTACCCGGCGGCCCGGGCGCCCAGGGCCGTGGCCAGCGCGCCCCGGAACGGCCGCAGCGCGCCACTGAGCGACAGCTCGCCGCACACGGCTGTCGCGCCCACCGCGCCGGAGGGGACCTGGCCGCTGGCTATGAGCACGCCGAGGGCGAGAGCGAGGTCGAAGCTGGGCCCCGCCTTGCGCATCGAGGCGGGGGCCAGGTTGGCCGTGAGGCGCTGCTGTGGAAAGTCGAGCCCGGAGTTCAGCAGCGCCGCGCGCACGCGCTCGCGGGCCTCGCGCACCGCCGCGTCGGGGAGACCCACAAGCGTGAAGGCGGGGAGGCCGCGGCGGACGTCGACTTCGACGGTGACCTCGTGGCTGTCCACCCCGACCAGGGCGAAGGTGGCGATGCTGGCGAGCATGCCGGTCAAGCTAGGCGTGCGCGACTGACCTGTGGGGACCGTGTGCACCAACCCAGCGACATCAACTGACAGAAACTGTGGCTGAAACGTCACGCTCGTTACCCACAGAGGCGCTCGTGCGACCTAGCGTCAGCGGCGTGGACTCAGAAGCCCCAGCCGATCCCCGCAGAAGCCTCGGCGCGCACGGCGAGCGGCTCGCGGCCGAGCACCTGGCCCGCGCGGGTTATTCGATAGTCGAGCGCAACTGGCGTTGCCGGCTCGGGGAGCTGGACATCGTCGCCGCGGATCGGACCGCACTGGTCTTCTGTGAGGTCAAGACGCGGGTCGCCGGCGGCCGGCGGGGCCCAGAAGGTCCGCTCGACTCGATCGGCACAGGAAAGCGGCGGCGCGTGCGCCTACTCGCGCGGGAATGGCTGCGGGCCCGGACCTGCGAGCCACCCCGCAGGCCGTCGCTGCGCTTCGATGCGATCGGGATTACCGTCGACCACCGCGGCGCCCTGCTCGCCCTCGAACACGTGGAGAACGCGTTCTAGTGCCTGTGCAACGGAATCGGGCGGGACGGCTATTCGGCGAGCCGCAGTTGGTTGTACGCGATCGACTGGAAGGACATCCGGTGCAGCGGCGACACCCCATGAGCGGCGATCGCGGCGCGGTGTTCGGGAGTCGAGTAGCCGACGTTGGTCGTGAAGTCCCAGCGGGGATGCTCGGCCGCGGCACGGCGCATGAACCGGTCGCGGGTGACCTTCGCCAGGACCGACGCCGCCGCGATCGCTGCGCTACGGCAGTCACCGTCGATCACCGCCCTCTGCTCGTGGTTGAACGGCGGGACCCTGAACCCATCGACCAGGCAGATGGTTCCGTCGCGCGCGACCCTGATCAGCGCGGACCTGAGTGCGTCGAGGTTGGTCACGTGCAGCCCGCGCGAATCGATACCCCGCACGCAGCGAGTCACGATGGCCGAGGCGGTGGCAGCTCGCAAGACGAGCGGGTAGAGCTCCTCGCGCGCCGCCTCGCTGTGCTGCTTGGAGTCGTTGAGCCGGCAGAGCGCACGGCGGTCGGCGAGCGTGAGGCGCTCGAGGTCGAAGAGGACGGCGGCGGCCACCAGTGGCCCGGCGAGCGAACCTCTCCCGGCCTCGTCGGCTCCAGCCACCAAGCGCCGGCCCAGTTCCCTGTCGAAGGCGAACAGTCGTCGTCCGGTCTGACCCCGGCGGCGGCTGCGTCGTTGAGAACGGCCGGGCCGGCGGACGGGGGTCGAGGGACTTTCGGGCTGGAGCGCTTCGGTGGGCTTGACTCCTTCTTCGCCGGGCGTCACTCCATCGGCCGGCACGAGGGTGGCGGGGTCGACGACGACCAAGTCCTCTGCTGTGCCCGCCTCGCCCACGATTCGCGTCGGATCATAGGCCCACCGGCGGGCGGAACGGGGACGCGGTCAACGGGGCGACACCCCCCTGTGCATGCGCTGGACCTACAAGCCGCCGACACGTCCCAGCGGCCAGTAGGTGACGCGGGCCTTGCCGATGAGCCAGTCCTCGGGTACCGGCCCCCACTCCCGGCTGTCCGCGCTCTGGCCCCTGTTGTCGCCCATCATGTACACGCTGTCCTTGGGAATCGTGATCGCCCGGGGCAGGTTGCAAATCGCGCATGTGGTGTCGGGCCGGATGAACTCTTCCTCCTCGCGCTGCAGCTCACCGTTGAGGATTACCCGCCCACCCTTGATCGCGATCCGGTCACCCTCCGTGGCCACCACACGCTTGATGAAGTTGATGTCGGAGCGATCATCGGTCCCCTTCGGGCACGGGCTGCCCGCGGGATGCCTCACTCCGCACGCCATGTCGTCGGCGCCCTTGGGCGGCTTGAAGACCATGACGTCACCGCGCTCGGGCTCACCGAAGCGTGTAGACAGGCGGTCCACCAGAACCCGCTGACCCACCACGAGGGTCGGCACCATCGATTCGCTGGGGATACGGAAGGGCTTGATGAGAAACGCCTGGATGCCGAGTGCCAGCCCGAGAGCCACGGCCACGATCGACACGAGCTCGACCAGAGAACCAGCAGGGCTCTGTTTGGAGCCGCGCGCCATCGGCGTTCGTCCGGTGCCGGCTTCGCGCGGCTAAGCGCCGCGCTCGCCGGCGGCCTCGGTCGCGTCCTGCGCGGGCTCGGCGTCGGCTACATCGGCCTCGGCCTCGGCGATCTCCTCGACACCGTCGTCACGCGCGTCGAGCTCGGTTGGTGGCGTTTCGACCTCCGCCGCCGGCTCGGTGGCCGCCACGTCGGCCTCGGGCGGCGGCATCACGCCGTCGGCATACACCTCCAGATCCTGGCCGGTGAAGCGGCGCTCGCGCACGCGGGCCCGGCGACCCACGCGGTCGCGCAGGTAGTACAGCTTGGCGCGCCGGACCGCGCCCCGGGCGGCCACCTCGATGCGCTCGATCTTGGGCGAGTGCACGGGAAACGTGCGCTCGACGCCAACGCCGAAGGACTGCTTGCGCACGGTGAAGGTCTCCCGGGCCCCGCTTCCCTGCCGCTTCAGCACGACGCCCTCGAAGACCTGGGTGCGCTTGCGAGTGCCCTCCACCACCTGGAAGTGCACGCGCAGGCGATCACCGGCCTGGAAGACCGGTACGCGGCGCAGCTGCGCACGCTCGATGGTGTCGATGACACTGCTCATGACGAGGACGCGCGAGGGCCGAACCTTCAGCCGCGCGCGGCGGCGAAGGATAGCGAAGGGACCCCGGGCCCTGGGTCCGAGGCCCAAGTTCCGGGGCCAGACCCTGGTCAGACGGGACCAGCGCGCTTGCGGCTCTCCTCCAGACGCCACTCGCGAACCTGTCCGTGGTCACCCGAGGAGAGCACGGCGGGCACGCCGTGGCCGCGCCACTGCGCGGGCCGCGTGTAGTGCGGGTACTCGGGCGCTCCTTTCAGGGCGGGGCTGAAAGACTCCTCGACCGAGCTGTCGGCGTGGCCCAGCGACCCGGGGAGCTTTCGCAAGACGGCGTCACATACCACCATCGCCGCCAGTTCCCCGCCGGCGAGCACGTAGGGCCCGATCGACACGACATCGCTGGCGAGGTGCTCGTGCACTCGCTCGTCGAAGCCCTCGTAGCGCCCGCAGAGAAGCGCGACCTCCGGCTCTGCGGCCAGCTCGGATGCCAGGGCGTCATCGAAGCGCCGGCCCGAAGCTGCCAGGGCGACCACCCGGCGCGAGCCCCTGGCGTCCAGCGGGTCGCACTCCCAGCGCGCCCTCAAAGCCGCCTCGACGACGTCGACGCGCACCACCATGCCCGCGCCGCCGCCATAGGGGGTGTCGTCGACCTGGCCCGCGCGCAGCGGCGTGGTCGAGCGCAGATCGACGGCCGTCAGCTCGTGGCCGAGCTCGATCGCGTTACGCACGTGACGCTGGTCTGCGAACCACTCAAACCAAGCGGGGAAGAGGGTGAACACGTCGATCCTCACCGCGGTTCCTCAAGACCCAGAAAGGCGCCGTCGACCTCGATGTGCCGCCGCTCGACGTCTACCGCGACCACCGCATCCGCGATCAACGGGATCAGCACCCCGTTATCGAGCTCGAGCACGTCACACGAGGAGCCTGGCAGCACGCCCTGCACCCAGCCGAGGCCCTCGACCGTGCAGCCCACGAGATCCTGAATGCGGAACTCGCCCTCTTCGAGCGGCGCTTCGAGTTCGGCGACCTGCAGCGCCTCGCCCCCCAGGGCGCCGGCCGCCTCGCGATCGGAGACGCCCTCCAGCCGGATCAGCGGGTGACGGGCGGTGCCCGCGGCCCGCTCCACGCGCCGCTGGGTCCCCGCTACGGTCACGAGCAGGCCTGCAGCGAACCCGCGCCGCGCGCCGGTGACCTTGAAGCTGCCGTCCAAGCCGTGCGGGCGGCCAACCCGCCCGGCGGTGACCAGACGAGGGTGGGACGGGCTCATGGCAGGCGAGCGCCCCCGGACAAAGGCGGGCCGGCGGCCCGAACGGAGACGGAAGACCGGCGCCCCCGCGTGCGAACCCGCCGCACCGCCGGTCAGTCGGTGTCGATCACGTCGACGACGACGCGCCGATTCTGCTTTACGGACGCCGCCTTCACAACGGTGCGCAGCGCTGACACCGTACGGCCGCCCCGGCCGATCACCTTGCCTGCGTCTTCCTCGGCCACGCTCAGCTCGAGGACGAGGGTCCCGTCGTCCTCCTCGAAGGACTCGACCCTGACCTGCTCCGGGTCGTCGACCAGGGCGCGGGCGAGGTACGCGAGAAGGCCCTCCATCGCTCGAAGCGGGACTTGGGGCTAGCCCTCGGGCTGGTCGGGCTGCGCCGCGTCGGCGGCGTCGCCCTCGGGCGCGGCGTCGGCGTCGGGCGCGGGCACAGCGTCGGCGCCCTCGGCGGGCACGACATCGGCGTCCTCCGCGGGCACGGCATCGACGTCCTCGGCAGGCGCCGCACCGGTGTCAGGCGCGGGCACGGCATCGGCGTCCTCCGCGGGCACGGCATCGACGTCCTCGGCAGGCGCCGCACCGGTGTCAGGCGCGGGCACGGCGCCGGCGGCCTCGGCGGGCGCGGCAGCGGCCTCGGCATCGGCGGTCTCCCCTACCGCGGCCTCCGCGTCGGCGTGCGGCTCCGCGGCGGCTGCGGCCGGCGCGGTCTCCGGAGCGTCCTGCGGTTCGGTCGGCTTGGCCGGCCGAGCCTCGGTGTTCGGCGCGCGCATGAGCTTGCGGATGGTGTTGGTCGGCTGCGCCCCCTTCTCGATCCAGTGTTCGAGCCGCTCGCGGTTGATCACGATGGTCGACGGATCGGTCTGCGGGTTGTAGTGGCCGATGGACTCGATGATGCGGCCATCGCGCGGCGAACGCTGGTCTGCGACCACGACGCGCCAGACGGGATTCTTCCTGGAGCCCACGCGGGTGAGCCTGACTCTGACTGACATAGGCCGGGCAGGTTAGCGGCCCGGCGTGCGAAGCCGGACCCGGGGGCTCAGCGGCCCCCGGCCAGCTGCTGGAGGTTGGGCATCTTGCCCTTCGTCAGCTGGCGCATCATCTTCTGCATCTGGGCGAACTGCTTGACCAGCTGTGAAACGGCCTGGACGGTGGTTCCCGAGCCGCGAGCGATCCGGCGCCGGCGCGAGCCGTCGATGATCCTCGGGTTGGCGCGCTCGGCCGGAGTCATCGAGGTGATGATGGCCTGAAGGCGGTCGAGCTCGCGGTCGTCGACCTGTAGGCCACCCAGCTGCTGGCCCACACCGGGGATCATCTTCAGCAGGCCCTGGAGCGGCCCCATGCTGCGCACCTGCTTCAACTGGTCGAGGAAGTCGTCGAGGGTGAACTGGTTCTTCTTGATCTTGCGCTCGAGCTCGGCCGCCTGGCTCTCGTCCATGCTGGACTCGGCCTTCTCGATCAGCGTCATCACGTCGCCCATCCCCAGGATGCGCTGGGCCATCCGGTCGGGGTGGAAGCGCTCGAAGGCGTCGAGCTTCTCGCCCGTCGAGGCGTACAGGATCGGCTTTCCGGTGAGCGCCTTGACCGACAGTGCGGCGCCGCCCCGCGCGTCACCGTCGAGCTTGGAGAGCACCACGCCGTCGAAGGCCGTGGCCCCGGCGAACGCCTCGGCCACGTTCACGGCGTCCTGACCGGTCATCGCGTCGACCACCAGCAGCACGTTGTGCGGCTTGGTCTGCTTCTTGACCTCGGAGAGCTCTTTCATCAGCGCCTCGTCGACATGGAGGCGCCCGGCGGTATCGAGGATGAGGACATCCCTGCGGTCGGCCTTCGCCTGACCGAGAGCCCATTCGGCCACGTCGACCGGGCTGCGGGAGGTGCCCTGCTCGTAGACCGTGGCGCCGGCCTGGGTGCCGACCTTCACGAGCTGGTCGACCGCAGCGGGACGCTGGAGGTCACACGCCGCCACCGCGACATCGAGCTTCTTCTCCTCGCGCAGATGGCGCGCTAGCTTGCCGCAGGCCGTGGTCTTGCCCGAGCCCTGAAGCCCGGCCATCAGGATCACGGTGGGACCGTTCTTGGCGAAGGCCAGATGGCGACCCGAGCCGCCCATCAACTGGGTGAGCTCGTCGCTCACGATCTTGACCACCTGCTGGCCGGGGTTGAGGGACTCCAGCACGTCGGCGCCGAGCGCGCGCTCTTTGACCGCACCCGTGAACTCCTTGACCACCTTGAAGTTGACGTCGGCCTCGAGCAGCGCCAGGCGCACCTGGCGCATCGCCTTGCCGATGTCGTCCTCGGTCAGCTTGCCGCGCGAGCGGACGTCGCCAAGCGCCTCCTGGAGACGGTCTGAGAGCGTGTCGAACACCGCTCGAAGGGTAGTCGAGGGCGGCGGCCCGGGGGCCCTCTACGCGCGCGGCGGCGCAGGCGGCACGGGAGGGCCGGACGGCCCGTCGGACTCGCCGGCCCCCGGCCCGATCACCGAGCCGAGGTTGCCGAGCGCCTGCGTGAACTCGGACGGGATGATCCAGATCTTGTTGGAGTCGCCCTGCGCGATCTGGGGCAGCATCTGCAGGTACTGGTAGGCCAGCAGCTTGGGATCGGCGTCGCCGCGGTGGATCGCGTCGAACACCGTCTCGATCGCCTTGGACTGGCCCTCCGCCGACAGGATCTGCGACTCGCGCTGGCCCTCCGCGCGCAGGATCGAGCTCTGCTTCTCGCCCTCGGCGGTGAGGATCTGGGACTGCTTCACGCCCTCTGCGGTGAGGATCGCCGCGCGGCGGTCGCGCTCGGCCCGCATCTGCTTCTCCATCGCCTCCTGGATCGAGGGCGGCGGGTCGACGGCCTTCAGCTCCACGCGATTGACGCGGATTCCCCACTTGCCGGTGGCCTCGTCGAGGACGATACGAAGGGCCGTGCTCACCTTGTCCCGCGAGGTCAGTGTCTCCTCGAGCGACATGCCGCCGCACACGTTTCGCAGCGTGGTGACCACGAGCTGCTCGATGGCGGCGATGTAATCGTTGATCTCGTACGTGGCGGCCTTGGGATCGGTCACCTGGAAGTAGATGACCGTGTCGATCTGAATCGTGAGGTTGTCCTCGGTGATCACAGGCTGCGGCGGGAACGAGACGACCGTCTCGCGCATGTCCAGCAGCGGCTTGACCCGGTCGACGTAGGGCACCACGAGCGCCAGGCCGGGTTCGAGCGTGCGTTGGTAGCGCCCCAGGCGCTCCACGATGCCGGCCCGCGCCTGGGGCACGATCCGCACGCCCTGGGCGATGGTGATGAGCACCACCGCGGCGACCACGATCAGAACGATGAGAACAGCCATGTTCGAGCTCCTTACCGGCCCCTCAATCGAGCCCGTTGGACACGAGCGCCGTGGCGCCCTCTATTTGCATCACGCGCACGCGGGCGCCGCGCTCGATCACTTCGTCCTCGTCGAAGGTGCGCGCAGTCCAGAGCTCGCCGCTCAGCTTGACCTGGCCGCCGTGGCCATCCACACGTTCGGTGACCAGCGCATCCGCACCCACCAGCGCGGCGGTGCCGGTGCGCAGCCGGGCGGGGGTCTTCACGTGGCGCCGCGCAATGGGCCGGAGCACCAGCAGGGAAGCGGCCGAGGCAAGGGTGAAGATCAGGACCTGCAGGGCCGGGCTCGCGCCCACCAGTGCCGCGACCGCGGCGATAGCGGCCGCCACCGCGATCGGCCCGAGGAAGAAGGAGAGGGTCAGCATCTCGCCCACCGCGAGCGCTCCGGCGCCTATGACCCACAGGACCCAGTCCTCCATGGCCGCATCCTAGACCCAGTGCGCCGCGCTGGGGACGCGTTTCGGGCCCGGGAGCCGGGCCGGCCACGACACCTTGCGACATGCTGAGCGCCACCCTCAGGCCTCCTCGAGGATGGCGCGGGCGAAGTCTTGGGCGTCGAATGGGCGCAGATCCTCGATCCCCTCCCCGATCCCGATCAGCTTTACCGGCAGGCCCAGCTCCGTGGCGATTGCAAGCGCGATGCCACCCTTGGCGGTGCCGTCGAGCTTGGTGAGCACGATGCCGTCGACATCGGTGACCTCGCGGAAGAGCATCGCCTGTCGCAGTCCGTTCTGGCCCGTGGTCGCGTCGATGGTGAGAAGGGTCTCGTGGGGAGCGTCGGGGATCTTGCGTGTGATCACCTTGCGTACCTTGGCCAGCTCCTCCATCAGGTGCTGCTGGGTATGCAGGCGACCCGCGGTGTCGCAGATCACCACGTCGACGCCTCGAGCCACGCCGGCCTCCACCGCGTCGAAGATCACGGACGCGGGGTCCGATCCCTCGGCCCCGCGGACGATGTCGCAGCCGGCGCGCTGCGCCCACACCTCCAACTGCTCCCCTGCGGCCGCCCGGAAGGTGTCGCCGGCGCCCAGGAGCACCGAGAGCCCCAGCTCGCGCTGCAGGTGCCAGGCGATCTTGCCGATCGACGTGGTCTTGCCCGTGCCGTTCACGCCCACCACCAGGATCACCGCCGGGTTGTGGCCCAGGTCGATGGTGTCGTCGCCAACCGTCGCCGTCTCGGCCAGCACCTCGCGCAGCCTCCGCGTGAGGTCCTCGCCGGTCTCGAGCTCGCCCGACCCGGCCTCGGTCTCGAGCCGCTCAACGATCGAGGCCGTGGTAGGCGCGCCCACGTCGGCGTAGATCAGAGCCTCCTCGAGACGCTCGAACGCCTCGTCGTCGAGACGCTCGAACATCGTCGCCTGGAGCTCGGCGCCCAGGGCCTGGCGGGTCTTGGTCATGTTCTCGCGCAGCCGCCGAAAGAAGCGCGGCTGGCGCTCGGCTTCGGAGTCGGTGGCTGCCTGGCCCTCGGGCTCAGGCTCGCGCCCGGTGACGAACAGATCCTTCCAGTCGCGCGACATTTGGCGCGGACCCTAGCGGCGGGTTCGCGAGCCGCTCCCGCGCCCGCATTCGAGGCGCGGGGGCGAGGGGCGGGCTTCAGGCGCTCTCGGCCCTGCCCGGATCCACGTCGACCGCGGGCGCGTCGAAGGTTCGGCCACCCAGCTTGCGTGACACGACCCGCGAGATCCCGTCGCCGCCCATGCTCACCCCGTAGAGCCGGTCGGCGGCGTCCATCGTGCGCTTCTGATGGGTGACGACGATGAATTGGGCCCGGTCGGAGTAACGGCGGACCAGCTGCAGGAAGCGGTCGATGTTGAGGTCGTCGAGGGCTGCCTCGACCTCGTCGAGGATGTAGAAGGGGCATGGGCGCGCCAGGAAGACGGCGAACATGAAAGCCAGGGCCACGAGGGACTTCTCGCCGCCGGACATCAGCGACAGGCGCTTGGTGGACTTGCCCGCCGGTGTGACCTCGATCTCCACGCCCTGCTCGGAGTCCGCCGGCTGAGCCGCGTCGGCTTCCCCCGCGGGTTCCGCGCCGGCCCCGATGTCGTCCGCGGCACCGGGCTGGAGGTCGCCACCCCCGAGAACGGGCCGCGGCGTCTGGTCGGCCCGCACGAGGCGCAGCCGCCCGCGGCCGCCCGGGAAGAGGTGGGCCACGACCTCCTCGAAGTTCTTCGCGGTGGCCTCGAAGGTCGTCTCGAAGCTGTCGCGGATGCGGCGGTCGGTGTCGCGTATCAGTCCTGCGAGCTCGGCGAGCGCGCCCTCGAGATCGGAGCGCTGACCCTCGAGCTCCTCCACATGGGCCACGGCCTCCTCGTACTCCCGGGCCGCAAGGGGGTTGACCGGGCCCAGCTGCTCGCGCCGTCTGTTGAGACGCTCAACGCGGGTGCTCAGCTCTTCGCGCCGCTCGCCGGCGAGGGCCTGCTCGCAGGGCTCGGGCTCGAGCCCAAGCCGCCCGGCCACGTCGCCCAGGCCGGCCTCGGCCTCCGCGGCCCCGTCCCGGCTGCGCTGGGCCGCCACCTCGGTCGAGGTCACGCGCTCGCCGGCCGCCCTCAGGCGCGCCTGGATCTCGGCCTCCTCGTGGGCGCAGGCCCGCAGCGCCGACGCGGTCTCCTCGCCGGCTTCGGCCCCCGCCGCACGCTCGGCCTCGAGCGCCTCCACCACCGTTGCCACGGCCTGCCGGGCAGCCTCGAGCGCCTCCGCGGCGCGTCCGGCCAGCGCTGCCAGCGCGGCGTCGGTGGCCACCCTGGCACGCAGGCCCCGCGCTCGGCGCTCGTGCTCGGCACGTTCGCGCAGCAGGCTCTCCGCCATCCGCCTCTCGCTTCGCACCTCTGCCGAGAGCTCGGCGCGCCGTACGGCGTCGGGACCCTCATCGGGGGCCTCGGTCCGGCGTTGCATCAGCCACCCGGCACGCCGTACCGACTCCGCCGCCTCCTCGACCTCGCGCAGCCCGCGCCGCAGCGCCACATCGGCCTCCTCGCGCGCGCCGTCGGTGGCGGCCACGCGCTCGCCGGCCTGCTCGAGCGCCTCCCGGGCGGCCACCTCGGCGCGCACGGCATGCGCCGAGGCCGCCACCAGCTCCGCGCGGCGGTTGCGCTGCTCGAGCAGGCGCTCCGGCCCGCCGGCCGGCGCCTGGCGCAGCTCATGCTCCGCGGTGGAGTAGACCCGCCCCGCACGCGTGACGGCGACGCCCTCGAAGCCCGCAGGCAAGTCGCTCAGTGCGGGGACCACCCACACGTCGGCGAGCAGTCGCTGGGCCACGGCCGCGGCCGGGCCCTCGGCGCGTACGCGGTCGAGCAGGCGCTCGGCTCCATCGCCGGGCACGGGGGCGAGGCGCGGCGCGCCCCGAGCCCCGTCGTCGGTCACGAGCACCACGCCCCCGTCCTCGCCCAAGGTGTCGAGCGCCCGCTCGCCGGCGCTCAGGGTGCTCACCACGCCGGCGCCGAGACGAGCGCCCAGCACGGCGGCCAGGGCACTCTCATAACCGGGCTCCACGTGGAGTTGCGAGGACAGGGTCTCCGCGCCCGCGCGGGCGCCCTGAGCCAGGCGCAGGAACTGGTTGACGGCGGCCAGCTCGGCACCCGCCGTGGCGGCGGCCGAGCGCGCGGCCTCGGCCCGGCGCTCGGCCTCACGGCGCTCGGAGCGGGCGGCGTCGGCGGCGGCCTCGGCGGCGAAGAGCCCCTCACGCAACAGATCAGCGGCCTGCCGGAGCTCCTCACACCGCGCCGACGCCTGCTCGCGCTCGCCCTCGAGGCCCTCCAACTCCTCGCGCATCCGCTCCTCGCGGGCGCCGTCGAGTTCGGCGAGCTCGGCCTCCAGCGCGGCGACGCGCTCCTCGAGGCCCTCGGCGGGATCGCCCGCCGCAGCCAGCTCGCCCTCGAGCAGCCCGAGCTGGGCCCGGCGGCGCTCCCCGCCTTCGGTGGCGGCCCGGGACTGGTCGCGGGCGCGCTCCAGCCGGATGCCGATGCGTTCGGCGGCGGAGCGCGCCGAGTAGAGGCGGCCCTGAAGCTCCTCGCGCTCGAAGGTGAGGGTCGCGAACGCCCGCTCGGCGGCCTCGCGGCGCCCGGCGACCGCGGCCAGCATGGCCTCCGCCTCGTCGCGCTCGGCACGCGCGGCCGTGGCGGCGGCGTTGGCTTGGGCCAGGCGCTCCCCCGCGCAGCGCACGTCGTCGCGGGAGAGCTCGTATCGGGCCTCGTCGCTCTGGCGCGCCAGGCGCTCGTGCAGCTGGGCCGCCTCCGCCTGGCGCTTGAGCGGGCGCAGGCGCGAGCGCGCTTCGCGCTCGACGTCCAGCGCGCGCGACAGGTTCTCCCCGGTGCGTTCGAGCTTGAGCTGAGCGCGCCGGCGGCGCTTTCGGTGCTTGCCGAGTCCGGCGGCCTCCTCGATCAGCAGCCGCCGCTCCCTGGGACGCGACAGGACGATCGACTCCACCCGCCCCTGGGAGACCACTGAGTGCATCTCCTTGCCGAGGCCCGTATCCGAGAGCACCTCGGCCACGTCGGCGAGCCGGCAGCGCGCGCCGTTGAGGCGGTACTCGCCCTCGCCGTTTCGGTCCAGGCGCCGCAGGATCGAGATCTCGGAGAACTCGCTGCCCGAGCGCCCGTCGGCGTTGTCGATCACCACCTCGACCTCGGCGGCACTCGACCCGTTCACGCCGTGACCGCCGGCGAAGATCACGTCCTTCATCGTCTGGCCGCGCACCGCCAGCGGGCTCTGCTCACCCAGCGCCCAGAGCACCGCATCGGTGATGTTCGACTTGCCCGAGCCGTTTGGGCCGACCACTACGCCGACCCCCGGAGAGAAGTCGAGCTTGGTCCGGTGGGGGAAGGACTTGAAGCCCTTCATCTGTATCGAGCGCAGGTGCACTAGGCACCCGCCCGCTTGGGTTCGAGGGCCTGCATGGCGGCCTCCTGTTCGGCGGCCTTCTTCGTACGCCCCTGGCCGCGCCCGATCTCGTGGCCCTCGGCCTCGGCTATCGCGACGAAGCGGCGGTCGTGCGCGGGACCCTCCTCGGAATCGATCCGGTAGGTCACCACCTCGGCCCTGCGCGCCAGCCGCTCCTGCAGCAGCGACTTGTAGTCCACCGGGTGCTCCAGCGCATCGGCGATCTCGTGCTCGAACGCCGCGACGACCGCGGGGGCGACCCGTTCCAGCCCGAAGGCGAGATAGCACGCGCCGATCACGGCTTCACAGATCGAAGCCAGGACCCGTTCGCTGGACGCGAGCAGATCGAAGCTGCGCCCGGTTCCCGCCGGAGCGGCCTCGTGCAGCCGCTGCGGAACTCCCAGCCCGAGCGCGACCTGCGCGCACGCCGGCCCGCTCACGGCCTGCGCGCGCAGCTTGGTGAGACGGCCGGCGCCATAGTCCTCGAAGCGGGGAAACAGGTGGTCCGAGACCGAGAGGCTCAGCACGACGTCCCCAAGGAAGGCGAGGCGCTCGTAGGACTCGGCCCGGTTCTCGACCCACGAGGCGTGGGTGAACGCCTGGCGTGCGAGATCCTCGGGAAGTTGCTCCAGCAGGGCGCCAAGGCTCTGGACGGTGTCAGCCTTCGAGATCCTCGACATGGGCGGCTACGTAGTCGGCGGCCTGCCCCACGGTGAGGATCTTCGCCGCCTCCTCGTCGGGGATGCGGATGCCGTAGGTGTCCTCCAGCTCGACGGTGAGCTCCACCAGGTCGAGCGAATCCGTCTCCAGATCCTCCCGGAAGCGGGTCGTGTCCGTGAGCACGGCCGGGTCGACCTCGAGCTCGGTCGCCAGGTGCTCGCGGATGCGACCGAGGATCTCTTCTCGGCTCATCGGTCGGCGACGCTACCAGCGGGCGCGGATCGCAACGCCTCGCCGGCCGCGAGGGCCGCGTGGGTGCGCTCCACCATCCGCTCGTCGACCGCGCGCCGGGCCAGGGCAACGGCGTTGGCGATGCCCTTCGCCCCGAAGCCGCCGTGGGCCACGATCACCGGCTTGCGCAGGCCCAGGAGGATGGCGCCACCCGCGCCCTCGGGGTCGAGCTGTTGTTTGAGCCGGCCCAGCGCCCCGCGGATCAGGAGCCCGCCGGCAATGGAAACCGGCCCGCCTGCGCGCACCGCGCCCCGGATCGCCTCGCCGACCGTGCGCGAGGTGCCCTCCATCACCTTCAGCGCGACGTTGCCTGTGAAGCCGTCGGTGACGATGACATCGGCCCCACCCCCCGGCACCTCGAAGCCCTCGACGTTGCCTATGAAGTTCAGCGGCGAGGTCCTCAGCCGATCGCCGGCGGCCAGCACGTCGGGCGTGCCCTTGCCCGGCTCCTGCCCGACGGAGAGCAGCCCGACGCGCGGGCGCGCTACCCCGTGCACGCTCTCCATGAATGCCGAGCCCATGTAGGCGAACTGCACCAGGTGCTCAGGGCGGACCTCGACGTTGGCTCCGGCGTCGAGCAGCAGCGCCGGGCCGGAGGGCAGCGGCAGGAGTGCGGCGAGGGCCGGACGGTGGACTCCCCGTATGCGCTTGACGTTGAGCGTGGCGGCGGCCAGCGTCGGACCGGTCGACCCGGCGGAGACCAGGGCCTCGGCCCGGCCCTCGGCCACCGCCCTCGCGGCCTGCACGATCGACGCCTCAGGCCGCGAGCGTACGGCGCGCACGGGCTCCTCCTCGCCCGAGATCCGCACGGGGGCGTCAACCACGTGCTCGCCCTCCAACTCCGCCGCGGGGCCGAAAAGAGTCACGCTCTCGCCGGAGAGCCGGGCGCCCTCGGCCACCATCGCCGGACCGCCGTCGGCGCCGTTCGCGTCGAGCGCGATCACGGCAGCGCGGAGCTAGTGGTCGTGGTCGTGCGCGTCCGGCGCCGCCACTACGACCTCACGGCCGGCGTAGGTGCCGCACTCGCCGCACACGCGGTGGGGAATGCGCGCTGCGCCGCAACGCGGGCACACGGCCACGGCGGGCGCCGAGATCTTGTGCTGCGAGCGCCGCTTGTTCGTGCGTGAGTGCGACTGTCGTTGCTTGGGGACGGCCATGAATCCGAGCAGGCTAGCAGTGGTCAGGCGTCGAGCTCGAGCTCGGAGAGCTTGGCCCAGCGGGGGTCGGGCCCACGCTCGTGCTCGTGCTCAGGGTCCTCGTCGAGGTTGGCTCCGCAGATGGCGCACAGCCCCCGGCAGTCCTCGCCGCAGAGGATCCGGACCGGCAGGGTGAGCACGAGCGCGTCGCGCACCCAGGAGCGCAGATCGAGCGCGTTCTCGTCGAGGTACTCCGAGATCAGGTTCTCGTCGCCGTCGGCGGGCTGGTGGACCTCCCTCACGTCGACGGAAACCGGCGCGCCGGCGTCCTCGAGGCAGCGCATGCAGGGTCCCGACAGGCGCAGGTCGAAGCGCAGGCGCAGCGCATAGCCGGCGCCCGTGGTGCGCGATACGTCGAGCCGCGTCTGCACCTCGCCGCCCGCCGTATAGATCTGCCCACCGAACGCGAGCGGATCCACAGGCACGTTCAGGTCGACCGAGCCGGCCTCTCCCGAGGAGAGCCTCAACCCCCCGAGATCGAAGCTGTCAGCCCGCTGAGCCACGTCAAATCGAGGTTAGCGCCGCGCTGGGTCAAATCGAGGTCGCGACGAGCCTGAGCAGCGACGGCTATCGCTCGTCAGGAGACTTCGGCTTCTTCGCGGCCCTGGAGCCGATCACGTCCGCGCTGCACGGCCGCGGTGAACTTCTCCAGGTTGATCTCGAGCGTGTTGAGGATGTCGTCGGCGTAGTCCTCGGCGCCCAGGCGGATCTCGCGCTCACGCGCGCGGGCGTCCTCGACGATCTCGTCGGCCTGGCGCTCGGCCTGCTTGACGATCTCCTCCTCGCCGATCAGCCGCGTCTGCTCCTCGCGCGCCTCCTTGACGATCCGCTCGGACTCACGCTTTGCCTCGGCCAGCATCTCCTGGCGCTCCTTGACGATCCAGCGGGCCTGCTTGATCTCCTCGGGGATCGTGGCCCGCATCTGATCGAGGATGTCGTAGATCTCCTCCTTGTCGACGCGCACCTGGTCGGTGAGGGGCACGAGCTTGGCGTTGTGCACCGTGTCGTCGAGCTTGTCGATGAGTACTAGGACGTCCATTAACGATTACCTCCGCTCGGCATCCCGCCGAGCGTATTGATTATGAAGCCCGACATCAGGTCTCGGCATCCTCTGTTCGTCAACGCTTGAGCGCCTCCTGCAACCGCTCGGCGACATTGGGGGGGACCAGACCGGTGAGATCTCCGCCGAAGGTCGCCAGCTCCTTCACGCCGCTGGAGGAGAGGAAGCTGAATTCAGGCGCTGACATCAAGTACATGCTCTCGATGTCGGGGGCCATCTTGCGGTTGAGCTGGTTCATCTGGAACTCATACTCGAAGTCAGAGATGGCGCGCAGCCCTTTCACGATCGTCCGGGCTCCATTCTCGCGGGCAAAGTCGACAAGCAGGGTATCAAAGGTTTTTACCTGCACATTGCCGAGTTTCGCGACCTCCGCCTCGATGAGTGCGGTGCGCTGCTCCGCGGTGAACACCGTCTTCTTGCGGATCGGCTGGTCTACGACCCCTACGACCAGGTTGTCGAACACCCTCGCGGCGCGGCTGATGATGTCGAGGTGGCCGAGGGTGATCGGGTCGTAGGACCCCGGGCACACCGCCGTCCCCCCGTTGGAACGACCGTCATTTGAAGCGTCCGACATTCCCGACGAATCCTCGTCAGCCGCCACGGTGCACGGCGAGCCGGGTGTCCCCGTAGGTGCGCTCGCGCATCAGGGGAAAGGCCAGCTCGAGCGGGGAGCGCTTGTCGGATTCGGTCACGATGCGGGCGGAGTCGGAGAGGATCGCCGGCAGGCGCTCGGAGAGAGGCAGCGCCAGGCGGGCCGCGGAATCATACGGGGGGTCGCAGAACACGAGGTCGTAGGTCCTGACCGTTCCCGCTGCCGCCAACCACGCAAGCGCGTCGCGGCGGTGGACCGGCGCCTGGATCTCGAGCTCGGCGAGGTTGCGCCGGATCGCCTCGACAGCTAGGCGCCCACTGTCCACGAACTCGGCGCCGGCCGCTCCCCGCGACAGCGCCTCGATGCCCAGCGCACCCGACCCCGCATAGAGGTCGAGCACGCATGCGCCGGACACATCGCCGAGGATCGAGAACAGAGCCTCGCGCACGCGGTCGGCGGTGGGCCGGGTGGAGCGTCCGGCCGGGGCGTGCAGGCGCCGGCCGCCGTACTCGCCCGCTACGACCCTCACGGGTCTCCGAGGTCCAGGCTCACGCAGAGCGGGCAGTTACGCGCAGCCGATCACTGACTCCACGGTTATCCCCTGCGCGTTCGATCAGCCGCCGAACTCGCTCGGGAGCATTCGTCACGTCGAGGCTGGCCGCGTTCCGCGCTTCCAGAACCTGCTTCACGACTTCGTCCAGGAACGATGGGGTCCCAACAAGGAGGTTCGAGCAGTCGATCACAACAGACTGGCCCTTAAGGTCAACGCCGAGACCTCGAACGAGCTCCTTAGCCTGCTCGCGCGAACCGGCGTGATCGGGGGCCTGAATCTGGAGCACTGACTTCGACCAGGGTACAGGGGGAGGCTGAGAGCCACTATGACGCCGGGCAGCATCGGCACGCTGTCTCTCCGCTGTCCCCCTGCCTTGATCGTGACCTTCCCAACACCGCTTCGCACCACCATGGTCCCCTGCATTTCGACAACAAGATCCCTGGTCGTGGAGAGCCCCTGGCCGCGCCCTCGATCGTCGGGGACGGAGGTGACGAGATACTCCATCGCGAGCTCTATCGCTTCAAGATCGCTTCCCGGCAACTGAAGTCCGGTAGCGAGAAACGACGATCGAATGCCGCGTCCGATGTCGCCTATGACTATCCGGACGCGATCATCGTGGTCGGGGGGCTGACCCCCGCGCGAAACGCTGTAGATCTGTCCCATGATTAGGGGTGCCCCGCACCCGGTTCTGACCGGACACTCGATAAGACCTAGGAGGTCTGCATGTCGAGAGTCACGGAGAGAGGTATGGATGAAGGTCGGGAGGGTCGCTGCGGCGCACGGAG